>ERZ1740067.41-NODE-41-length-97265-cov-10.696245_pt1 | contig 97265 bp, 84 predicted proteins | sample MGYA00581736_ERZ1740067 | MGnify/ENA primary metagenome ERZ1740067 (study PRJEB43018, sample SAMN04849236) | marine metagenome | isolation source: floating plastic debris | place: Pacific Ocean | collected 2008-08-27 | study: EMG produced TPA metagenomics assembly...
TTACTTCTCCTTTTTCATTACCTATTAGTTCACCTAATACTTTATGTTTCATTTATCACATGATTAGGTTTTCTTCTTAAAAAACTCGCTCTTATATCGTATGCCAGGAGATGAATGGCATCGATTCGCCAATTTGAGACTGCTCTACGGATATATGTTCACCCACCCCGGTGCAAATTTATTGTTCATGGGAGGGGAGTTTGGACAATCTTCGGAATGGGATTTTCAAAATAGTTTGGATTGGCATTTGACCCAGTACGATTTTCACTCGGGCATACAAGAAACGATAAAGGACTTGAATCGACTTTATAAAAACAATCCAGCACTCTATGAAAAACAGTTTAGTCCGGAAGGCTTTCAATGGCTGGAGTACAATGATAGTGAAAACACAGTGATTTCTTATATCAGAAAGGGTCATGATCCGGTCAATGACTTGATTATCGTATGTAATTTCACTCCAGTACCCCGAGAGAACTACAGGGTAGGCGTGGAAAAAACAAAGCAGTTACGTTTGGTGTTCAATAGTGATGACCTTAAATACTCTGGTAGCGGTATGGGCAAAAAAACATTGAAACCAGCAGCAACGGCATGGAATGGTTATCCAAAATCCGTAACTATGACCCTTCCACCTTTAAGTGTCGTTGTTTATAAGTAGATAAACTTAAAGGTCTTCAGCCCGTTTTTTGTTCAAAACATCTTTTTATATTCTCATACTAAAGTGTTTCTTTTGTTTAACACAATTGACTGATAATGATTACAAACACCGAGATAGAGAAAAGGGGGAATCAGCATCCTAACCACATTGTCGATTTCAAACACGAAAATGATAAAATATTTTTTACAACGCAGAATGGTGTAATACTGGAGATTACCATTTTACGGGACAGTGCGGTTCGCTTTAGATATGCCACGGAGCACGTATTTGAACCAGATTTCTCTTACGCTATTAGTGATGATGTAAGCCTCGGATATAACGAACTTACCGTCAAAGAAGAGATTCCTGAATATGTCATTACGACCTCGAAGGTCAAAATCTACGTGAACAAGTCCAACCTGAAAGTGCAAATTGTGGATATGGAGGATGTGATTATCAGTGAAGATGAACTCGGCTTCCATTGGGAGGAGAACTACGACTATGGTGGCAATATCGCCAAAATGAGCAAAATTTGCCATTCCGGTGAAAGCTATTATGGTATGGGGGATAAAGCATCACATACCAATCTTAAGGGAAAGCGCGTAAACAATTGGGTCACCGACTCCTACGCCTATGGCAAAGACCAAGAACCTCTATACAAGGCCATCCCCTTTTATATGGGCCTAAAAGAAAACATTGCCTATGGTATTTTCTTTGATAACTCCTTCAGCACTTACTTTGATTTTGCCAATGAGAAGCGAAATGTGACCAGCTTTTGGGCAGATGGGGGTGAAATGAACTATTATTTCTTTTACGGTCCCCAAATGAAACAAGTGGTAGAGGCATATACCGATTTAACCGGTGTCCCGGAACTTCCGCCACTTTGGGCTCTTGGATTCCATCAGTCTAAATGGAGTTATTATCCCGAAAAGCGCGTAAAAGACCTGGCTTCTAAATTTAGAAAACTGCAAATCCCATGTGATGCTATTTATTTGGATATCGATTATATGGAGGGTTTCCGATGTTTTACATGGAACAATCGCCACTTCCCCAATCCAAAGAAAATGATTGCAGAACTGGAGGAAGATGGATTTAAGACCATTACGATGATTGATCCTGGGATTAAGATCGATAGGGAATACTGGGTGTATCAACAGGCAATGGACAATAGCTTTTTCTGTAGACGTGCGGATGGTCCGCACTTTAAAGGAAAAGTATGGCCTGGAGAATGCAAGTTCCCCGATTTTACAAATCCTGAAGTGCGGGAATGGTGGGCCGGTCTATATAAGGAAATGATATCGGATATAGGCGTTAAAGGGGTTTGGAACGATATGAATGAACCCGCGGTCATGGAAGTCCCTACCAAAACGGCCAATTTGGATGTACGGCACGACTATGACGGTCACCCCTGCAGTCACCGTAAGGCACATAACATCTATGGGATGCAAATGGTCCGGTCTACTTATGAAGGGGTAAAAAAGTTCATGTTTCCACGTAGACCTTTTGTTTTGACGCGGGCCGCGTATTCCGGGACACAACGTTATTGTGCTACGTGGACCGGAGATAATGTGGCAACTTGGGAGCATCTTTGGATAGCTAATGTGCAAATGCAGCGCATGTGTATGAGTGGATACTCCTTTGTAGGTTCGGACATCGGTGGTTTTGCTGAGCAGCCGAACGGGGAACTGTTCGCCAGATGGATACAACTGGCCATTTTCCATCCTTTCTGCAGAGTCCATTCCAGCGGTGATCACGGGGATCAGGAACCATGGTCGTTTGGCGGTGAAATAACGGATATTGTTCGCAGTTACATCGAAATGCGATACGCGCTACTTCCGTATTTATATTCCATGTTTTACAAGTACATCAAAGAGGGGATGCCCATGTTGCAATCCCTTGTATTCTACGATCAAGAAGATGCTCAAACACATTTTAGGACGGACGAGTTCCTTTTTGGGGAACACTTTTTGGTCTGTCCGGTCCAAGAGCCCAATGCCCAAGGTAGGAGGATGTATTTCCCTAAAGGAAAATGGTATAATTTCTGGACCGATGAAGTTGTTGACGGCGGAGTGGAAAAATGGGTTGCCGCGGGATTGGATACGATACCGCTTTTTGTAAAAGAAGGTGCTCTGATACCGAAGTACCCTGTTCAGCAGTATGTTGGTGAGAAAGACATTGAACTGCTGGATGTAGATGTATATTACAAGGAAGGCATAGAACGCTCGAGCGTTTATGAAGATCAACAAGATGGGTATGATTATAAGAAAGGAAGGTATAGTCTACGAAAATTCCGCCTTAGGGGAAAAGAAAATGAACTTATAATTCAACAGTTCAAGGACGGAAACTTTATCACCTCCTATGAAAAAATAAAAATGACCTTTCACGGTTTACCCTTCAAAATAGGGACTATAGAATTGGACAACGAAATTGTTGATCTTGGTGAAGTCAAATTGAACGGGGACAGCAGTATTGAAGTGAGCAAGGATTTCACTGAGTTGCATATTTTTGGAGAATAAATTTTGTAATTTAATGATATTAAACAATTCATATCATGAAAAAAATACTTCTCATTATAGTGGTTTTTGTTGGTTTCATTGCTTGCAAAACCAATCCATTTACCGGGAAGAGCACCCTTAACTTCTACCCCAATAGTCAGATTTTCCCAACGGCCTTTGCCCAATATGATGAATTTTTGGGGTCAAACAAGGTTATAAAGGGAACAAAGGATGCGGAAATGATTGTCAAGGTAGGTCAACGGATCGCTTCCGCGGCAGAGCGCTGGTTAAATGCCAACGGATATCCTGGCTATTTGAAGGATTACAAATGGGAATACAATTTAGTCGAAGATGAAGCGGTAAATGCTTGGTGTATGCCGGGAGGTAAAATTGTTTTTTACACAGGAATTTTACCCATAACACAAACAGAAACTGGTATCGCAGTGGTAATGGGGCACGAAGTTGCCCATGCGCTTGCCGATCATGGTGCCCAGCGCATGAGTGCGGGGATGCTACAGCAACTAGGTTCAGTTGCGGGTAATGTCGCTATTAAGGACGCAGAAACACGAAACACGTTCAATCAGGCCTATGGCTTGGGATCAACCGTAGGTGTTATGCTGCCTTTCAGTCGAAGCCATGAAACCGAGGCAGACCGCATAGGACTTCAAATTATGGCCATAGCAGGGTATAATCCAGATGAAGCTGCCCAGCTCTGGAAAAGAATGAAAGCAAAAGCTGGCGGTCAAGCGCCTCCTGAGTTTTTAAGTACACATCCTTCAAATGATACCCGAATCAGTAATTTGATGGCATGGGCTCCAGATGCCAAACAGGAAGCTGCCAAATACGGCGTTACCTCGTTCAAATAGTTTAAAAAATAACCAACCAAAAGTACCGTTCGAAATGAAACCGTCTTATCTAAATTTGTTGGAATTTCAAGCACTTGAACGGTATTTTGTCAAGAACTGAATTATGGCGCAATTACTGGCAATGAAAGGCAGTAAAAAGTTATTGAACGCTTGGGCGTTCTACGATTGGGCCAACTCAGTCTATAGTTTGGTCATTTCCTCTGCGGTATTCCCCATTTTTTATGGGGCACTCTTTCGCGCCGCGGGAATTGAAAAAGTGACTGTCTTTGGAGGTGAAATAGCACGTGCTCCCTTAATCAGCTATGTCACTTCCTCAGCCTTTGTTTTTATTGCTCTAGTTACCCCTTTAGTTTCCGGTATAGCGGACTATACGGGGAACAAGAAGATATTCCTCAAGTTCTTTTGCTATTTAGGAGCCGCATCTTGCATTGGTCTGTATTGGTTTTCTTTAGAGCATATTTATTTTGGATTGGTCTGTTATTTCTTCGGACTTGTAGGCTTTTGGGTCAGCTTTGCCATCAATAATTCGTATTTACCGGATATTGCCTTCCCTGAACAACAAGACGGTATCAGTGCTAAAGGTTTTTCATTGGGCTATGTGGGTAGTGTGATTCTTTTGATTTTTAATCTGGCCATGGTTATGCAACCTGCCGTATTTGGTATCACGGATAGTGGAGAAGAAGTGGCTGAAATAAAAGCGATGAAATATTCCTTTATCTCAGTGGGCCTGTGGTGGATGTTGTTCAGTCAATATACCTTTAAATATCTTCCCAAGGGGAACAAGCGGGACGGTGTGCGGACCAATATCATTCTTAATGGATTTAGGGAACTTCGACAAGTTTGGCGACAGCTGGGCACCGAGGTAAAGCTGAAGCGATATTTGGGAGCGTTTTTTGTGTACAGTATGGCAGTTCAAACCATAATGCTTATCGCCACATATTTTGGTGAAGAGGAAATAAATTGGGGCACCGATAGCGAGCGGACCACGGGTTTGATAATCAGTATTTTAGTAATTCAGTTGGTTGCAATTCTGGGCGCTACGGCCACGGCCAAAGCTTCTACAGCTTTTGGAAACATAAGAACCCTTGTGGCCATCAATATTTTTTGGGCCTTTTTATGTGTATACGCCTATTTTTTGCAGACCCCGATGGATTTCTACATCGCTGCTGGACTTGTGGGTATAGTGATGGGTGGAATACAAGCCCTATCTCGATCTACCTATTCTAAGTTTTTACCAGAAACTACGGATACCACTTCATTCTTCAGTTTTTATGATGTGGCTGAGAAAATTGGAATCATTATCGGAACTTTCCTTTATGGTGTAGTGGCCCAATTAACAGGAAGTATGCGGAACAGTACTATCTTTTTGGGAATATTTTTTATTGGCGGCATTGTTTTATTGCTCCGTGTAGGCAATCGGAAACAAGAAGCACGGTAAAAAGAAAAGCCCCTACTTTTGATAGGGGCTTGACCGGATTTGATTGATGATTTGGTGTTCTTTGATTGACGCTTAGTTGTTTTTTGATTGGTTGGATAAACTCCGATTCAGCTTCTGGAAATATCACCAGAACCAGAACTTTTAGTATCAATTTTTTCAGGATTTCCACGATAGTTTATGTCCCCAGAACCGGATACACGGGCGTTGATACTTTGGTTTGCCGTAACTTCCACATCTGCGGAGCCCGAGACGGTCACCTTAACATTTTCTGCTTCTAGCCCATAGGCATTGATATCGCCCGAACCGGATACTTGTACGTATAGGTCAGAGGCTTTTCCATTTAATTTCATATCCCCCGAACCGGACATGGTCGCTTCTACGCTATCGGCTTCAATATCCAACACCACATCGCCTGAGCCGGAAATTCGGGTTTCAAAAATATCTGCTTTTACGGTGGTTCGTCCCATAATATCCCCTGAACCTGAAAGGCTCACTTCACTTATGGATTCAATAGGCACTATAACCAAAATACCTGATTTCCAGCTGGAAGGTTTGAGGTTGACCCCTTTCTCTGCTTTTATGACCAGTTTTCCATTTTTTACGTCGGTTTTAATGTAATCCAATAAGTTGGACTCCCCTTTCAAAGTGATTTCGCCCTCGTCGCCGCTTATAAGTTCCAAATCAAACCAGCCTGCCAAGGCAACGCCATCATAAGAACCCACGGATCGCTCCACCGTAACTACATTTCCGTTGCCTCGTATTCTTTTGCCCCATTGGGCGTTTGCTATGGCCACAAAAGATAGTGCTAGACCAAGAGCTATACATTTTTTCATAGTTGAATCTGTTTTCTGATTTAAAATTTAGTTTTTGTAAAAGGTGATGCCACCATATTCGCTGTTGATAAAGACGACATTTCCTGAATTATCGTCACCATGGTATCCATTATAATATTTTTCAGTGGATTTCTCTTTTCTTACCTGGACTTCAAAATCACCCATTCCGCTTACACCAGCATATTCTGTGGTAATGTCAAAATCAAAATGGTATCCAGAATTGTATCCAATTTTAATTCCCGTGTAATCCGTTTTAATATTGATATCCCCGGCATCCGCGGTCATTTCACTTATTTTTATGGAGCCATAATCTGAAGTTATGGCCACATTTCCGCGTACGCTGCCCAGTTTTACTCCAATATAATCGCCATTGCCTTTGACATTTTCCAGATTATCGACCGCTATGGAACCATAGTCACTGGAATACTCTAGATTGTCCATTTCCTCAATTGTGGCATTCGTATAGTCCGTTCGAAGGATAAGATTTCCCGCCTTTTCTATGGTAAAACCTGAATAATCGGCAATGATTTCACCGCTATTTATGTATTCAAAGGCTGAACGGGAAGTGTAGTCGAACCTAAGCTCATTATTTCTCCCCCGTAGCTCTCCAATATCCATTTTTCCATAATCACAGCTAATTTTGGCATGCCCATCAATTCGGTCCAAATAGATGTTTCCATAATCATTACTTAGATTGACACTATTTTTTACGGGGAGCTTCACGGTATAGTTCACCTGTACATTTACATTCTTTTTTCTATTCCATTTCCAGCCCCAATTGTTGTTTCGGTTGCCAAAAACGGTTCGCGCGGATACCAAATTGGTACTATTTTCAAAGTCGACATCTATTTCGTCCAAGCGCTCTTGTACCCTTTCTTCATTGTTTCCGTTGGTTTTTATTTGTACTTCAATGACTACTCGGTCCTCGTTCCAAGAGGTAAGATTCAGATTGCCATAGCTATTGTTTATTTTGAGCAAAGCACTTGAATTCACTTGATACTCTTTCTTGATGGTCTTTTCCTTGGTATACTTACCGCCCAGTTTGTCGTTTCCTGCCAAAAGGGTCAACGGAAGTACTATGATAATAAGGAGCAGCCTTTTATATTGTAAAGTTCTCATCATTGTATGATTTTAAATTTTTAATGTTTTCGATGCTTGCCAGTACTTCTTTCAAGAGGTCTATCCTGGTTTGAAAGTTGGTAATCATGGCGTTCAGAATGATTTTGCTGTCCCCGCCATTGACCAGTTCTTGTTCTAAATTGGCATAATCCGTTTCCAGTTTATCCAGCTGAAACAGGGTATCCTCCACCAATCGCGCAGTTTCTGGTGATTTAGCGTCTTTTAATTCCTGAACCTGTTCTTCAATAAGGCTGGCAAAGTAGAATTCGGTCTTTGAAACCTCTGGAGCTATCTCCACCACTTGTTCTTTAATGGTTTGCTCTTGTGTAAATATCTGAACACCAAGTATACAAAGCAAGGCAATGGAGGCAGCGATAGAAAGTGGTTTCCACCAGCTGGTTTGCTTTCTTGGCAGTGCCACCACTCCTTTATTTTGATTCAATTTGGCCAAAAAACGTTCCTGATGACCGTTTTTGGGTTCTTCCGTATCAAATTCACCTTGAAGTCTCTCAAACAACTTTTCTAAACTCTTCTCACTCATAACTACGCATTTACGGTCAATTTTTTTCTAAGACTCTCTTTGGCTCTGGAAATCGTTGTCCTGCAGTTGGCATAACTAATGTCCATAATCTCACTGATTTCTTCATAATCGTATCCCTCAACTAAATGTAAGGTCAAAGAAACTCTGTAATTGTCCTTTAAACTTTTCATGGTTTCCATCACTTTTTGAGCCTTCAGTTCAGTATAACCATTTTCATTCAAAGCAACTTCATCATTATCTTCGACCTTGTACATTACCTCGTCTAAATCTACAGATCTCGTTTTCTTTTGTTTTTTGTAATGATAAATACTGTTGTTGATCACAATTCGCTTTAACCATGCTCCAAAAGTGACATCACCTTTAAACGTATGCAGTTTGGTGAAGGCGTTCAAAAAGGACTCCTGCATGACGTCCTCTGCTTCCGCGCTGTCTTTCACAATTCTAAAAGCAATATTGTACATGGCTTTATAATATCTGTTGTATACTTCTACCTGGGCACTTTGCTTCCCTTTTAGGCAAGCTTGGAGCAAAACATCAGTATGTTCATTTTGGTGGCTCAAAAAATGATTGATTTGTTCTAAAGAGAGCGGAAGGTATGGATTGTTACAGTTTTTTCAATTTTTTTAAAATTCATGGCATAAGAATTGCCATTCTGGTGATAGGAGTGTGTCCGAATGCCCATTATTTTTTAGAATTTCAGAGTTTGGTAAGGGCACAGTCGCACAAAGTACAAGATTGATTTTGTCGTAAATGACAAAATGTCCGAAAAACATAATATGGGAGAAATAAAGATATCCGCTTTTGACAGTTTATCTGCGCAGGGATTGGAAGAAGAAGCAGAATTGATTCCGTTGCTCACTCCTGAGGATGAGGAAGAAATGAACCGGGAAGAACTACCAGAAACCTTACCTGTACTTCCCTTAAGAAACACGGTACTGTTCCCTGGGGTTGTCATACCCATAACTGCTGGCCGGGATAAATCCATTAACCTTATTAAAGATGCCAATACGGGTAGCAAAACTATCGGAGTGGTATCCCAAAAGGACGAACAAGTAGAAAATCCTGGGGTGAACGACATTAATCGTTTGGGTACCGTAGCACGAATTTTAAGGGTCTTACAAATGCCTGACGGAAATACCACGGTCATTATCCAGGGGAAAAAACGCTTCGAGATAAATCATGTTGTGGCGGAAACCCCTTATATGATGGCAACGGTCAAGGAGGCGGTTGAAGAGCGACCTGATGAAAAAAGTGATGAATTTGAAGCGATAATCGATTCTATTAAAGAGTTGGCCTTTAAAATTATAAAGGACAATCCAAATATTCCTACAGAGGCTACCTTTGCAATACGCAACATACAGAGCAACTCGTTTCTGATAAACTTTGTATCCTCCAATCTAAATCTCTCGGTAGCTGATAAACAAAAGTTGTTGGAAATTCCAAATCTTAAAGAAAGGGCCCTAACAACTCTCAAGTATATGAATACGGAGCTCCAGAAGTTGGAGTTAAAGAACGACATCCAGTCCAAGGTCCGAAACGATATGGACCAGCAGCAGCGGGAATACTTTCTGCACCAGCAAATGAAGACCATCCAAGAAGAGTTGGGGGGCATCTCCTATGAGGAGGAAGTGGATGAGATGCGTATAAAAGCGAAAAAGAAGAAGTGGGACAAAAAGGTCAAGGAGCATTTTGAAAAAGAACTGGCCAAAATGCAACGTATGAACCCACAGGTAGCAGAATATTCCATTCAAAGAAATTATCTCGATCTATTTTTGGATTTGCCGTGGAACGAATTCTCAAAAGATAAGTTCGACTTGAAACGGGCACAACAGATTTTGGACCGGGACCATTACGGGCTTGAGGATGTGAAGCGGAGAATAATCGAGTATTTGGCCGTGTTAAAACTGAGGAACGACATGAAATCGCCCATTCTTTGCTTGTATGGTCCTCCTGGAGTTGGAAAGACTTCCTTGGGCAAGTCGGTTGCTGAAGCCTTGGGCAGGGAATATGTGCGCATGTCCCTGGGTGGATTGCGGGATGAAGCGGAAATACGAGGACATCGCAAGACCTATATCGGCGCCATGCCCGGGCGAATTGTGCAAAGCCTTAAAAAAGCAGGTACTTCCAATCCGGTGTTCATTCTGGATGAAATTGATAAGCTTTCCAATAGCCATCAGGGTGATCCGTCTTCCGCTATGCTGGAGGTATTAGATCCCGAACAAAACAGCGAGTTCTATGATAATTTTCTGGAAATGGGATATGACCTTTCCAAGGTGATGTTCATAGCGACGGCAAACAATCTATCGACCATTCAGCCAGCACTTTTGGACCGAATGGAAATCATCAATGTAACGGGCTACACCATAGAAGAGAAAGTAGAGATAGCAAAACGCCATTTGTTGCCAAAACAACTAAAGGAACATGGTCTTTCTGCGAAGGATTTGCGTATTGGCAAGCCCCAGCTCGAAAAGATAGTAGAGGGATATACCCGGGAGTCAGGAGTGCGGAACCTGGAGAAACAATTGGCCAAAATGGTACGTTATGCTGCAAAATCAATTGCCATTGAGGAAGAATATAACGTTAAGGTGACCCATGAGAACATCGAAAAAGTATTGGGTCCTGCCCGCTTGGAGCGCGATAAATATGAAAACAACGATGTGGCCGGTGTGGTTACCGGTCTGGCGTGGACCAGTGTTGGTGGGGATATTTTGTTTATCGAATCCATTTTGTCCAAAGGCAAAGGAAACCTAAACATTACGGGGAATTTGGGAAAAGTTATGAAGGAGTCCGCAACGATTGCCATGGAGTACATCAAATCGAACGCCACAATTTTTGGGATCGATTCCCAAGTTTTTGACAAGTACAATGTCCATATCCACGTGCCGGAAGGCGCTACGCCCAAAGATGGCCCCAGTGCGGGAATTACCATGTTAACGTCTTTAGTCTCTTTGTTCACCCAGAAAAAAGTGAAAAAGAGTTTGGCCATGACAGGGGAAATCACGCTTCGGGGAAAAGTATTGCCCGTTGGTGGAATCAAAGAGAAGATTTTGGCTGCAAAACGTGCCAGAATCAAAGAAATCATTCTCTGTGAGGAAAACCGTAAGGACATCAATGAAATCAAGGAAGATTATCTAAAAGGACTCACATTTCATTATGTGACTGATATGAGTGAGGTGATTGACATTGCCATTACCGATAAACAGGTTAGGCGTGCCAAGAAACTCTAGACCCTAAAGTTTGAGGGTTTTGCTGTGCCACCTGATTTCTTTCTAGTACTTTTAATCAATGAAAAAAATCATCATCGCCATTGATGGATTTTCTTCCACTGGAAAAAGCACCATAGCCAAACGGTTGGCCAAAGCATTGGACTATATGTATGTGGATACCGGGGCTATGTATCGTGCCGTAACTTTACACGCGTTACAAAAAGGTTTTTTCGGGGATGGGGAAGATGATGCTTCGGCTCTTGTTGAAGACCTCTCCAATATTGAACTAAGATTTTCAAGAAATTCTGAGAATGGCATGTACGAAATGTACCTCAACGGTAAAAATGTAGAAAAAGATATTCGCACTTTGGCTGTTGCGCGAAAAGTAAGCCAAGTTGCAGCAATAAAGGAAGTACGGGAAAAATTGGTTCATCTGCAGCAGCAAATGGGTGTTGAAAAAGGAATCGTCATGGATGGACGTGATATTGGCACGGTAGTTTTTCCCGATGCGGAATTAAAGATTTTTATGACGGCTTCCCCGGCAACACGCGCAAGCAGACGTTACAAGGAGTTATTGGACAGAGGGGATGTGGTTACCTATGACGAAGTACTTAAAAATGTAGAACAACGCGATTTAATCGACTCCACCCGCTCGGTTTCACCATTGCGAAAAGCCAAGGATGCCATTGAGTTTGATAATAGCGATATGGGTTTGGAAGAGCAGTTTGAACGAATCTATAGTTTTGCGCAAAGGATAATGGAAAATTAGATTTGAGAACTTTTTTATGTGCAGAATATAGTAAAGGATGTTCCAGATTTAAGGAGTTGATGCCTTTTGATATCTAGGAAAAAGAAACCTTATTCATTTACTCTTTTGGTAAACATTTTGTGGATAATCGTCCATTTCCCTTTAGTTTTTGCCAACATAAAAAAATCCACATACGCTGTTTTTGCTTTCGGTTGGGATATTTGGACCTTGGCAACTGCTATATCATTTTCAAAGTCGATTGCAATTATTTTTCCAGTCTCTCCTGTAGGCTGTCCTTCCTTGGTATCTTTGATGTAATCGGTACCACTCCATATTTTTAATTCATTGTCTTTGATATAGTAAAGATTCAAATTAGGATGAAAGGCTTCTTTCAATTGATTGGGTTTTCCATTAGTTGAACCCTCAATATAATTGATTAGGGTAGCAGTTATTTTTCCAATCTCTGAACCCTTTTGTGTTGACTGGGCCTGCACTTTGCTTTGGAGTAAAGTACATGCCAGGAAGACCAGGAGTGTTACTTTGGATTTCATTTTTTATGTAGTAAAGTTTAAATATTTGTATTCGCCGTTCAGTCTAAAACTTCAAATAGCGAATTAATCATGATTAAAGATACTATTTGCCCTGATGTTGTATCCGTTGAGGTTGAAAAATTTATTGGCCATAAAAAAAGCGCCTTTAAGGCGCTTTTAATTTTAAATGATGTTCCGTTTAGGTCAGAGCACAAGATTGTAATGCTGAGTCCCAGCGGATAATGAAAGAGTCAAAGGTTCGGAATCACCAAAACTTGGTCCGGATGAATTACATCGGGATTGCTCAAAATATTTGTGTTCGCATCAAAGATTTTTGGATACTTCATGGCATCGCCGTAGTAGTGTTTGGCGATTAAGCTTAAAGATTCACCACTTTTTACGGTATGTCTGTGGTATACCGAATCGTCTTCAACCGTAATGTTGGCCTTCACGTCCGAAGGATTATCTCCACCAATCTCCTTTATTTTGTCCCAGATGGCATTCTTTTCATACGGGGTATGGGCGACTCCTTTGATACTTAAAACGCCCCCATCTTCCGAAACGTCACCGTCTTTGATACCCAACTCCTGACCAAGGTCCAGAACAGCTTGATATTTTGCTTTTGCACTCATAATGTTTTGTGTTTAATTTACTGTATTATCAAGAAACAATATAGGCATAAAAGTCACATTTTGCCTTAAATTATCATGAATTCCCGAGATGGCGATTTTAGTTTGAAATAGAACTTTGTAAAACAAGGAATTAATTGTATTTTTGCGCTCCTTTTTATAGCGGATATCAAGAGGTAAAAAGAATAAAAAGTAATAATAACACCTTTCACAATTACCGCCCAACTCTTGTGAACTTGTGAAATACAAATTTAAATCAGCACATGGCTGAAGAAAAAGGAAACGTTGAGGTGGAAGAGACCACTGAAGCAGTACAAGAAGTAAAAACTGAAGAACCAAAACAGAATCCTCAGGAATATTTGGATAATTTCGATTGGGACAAATATGAAGAGGGCATCGAGCGTGTGGATGATTCCAAACTAAAGGAATTTGAAACCTTGGTCGAAGAAAACTTTGTGGATACCGCAGATGAGGAAGTGGTAGAGGGAAAAGTGGTCCACATGACCGACCGTGAAGCTATTATAGATATCAACGCCAAATCTGAGGGAGTCATCTCGTTGAACGAGTTCCGCTACAACCCAGACCTAAAAGTGGGAGATAAGGTAGAGGTTCTTATTGACATACGCGAAGACAAAACAGGACAACTGGTACTTTCCCATAGAAAGGCCAGAACGATTATGGCATGGGATCGCGTAAATGCAGCGCATGACAAAGAAGAAATCGTGACAGGTTTTGTCAAATGCAGAACCAAAGGGGGTATGATCGTTGACGTTTTTGGAATTGAGGCATTTTTACCGGGTTCCCAAATAGACGTGAAACCCATACGTGATTATGACCAATATGTTGGTAAAACCATGGAGTTCAAGGTGGTCAAAATCAACCACGAATTCAAAAATGTTGTGGTTTCGCACAAAGCGTTGATAGAAGCCGATATCGAAGAACAGAAGAAGGAGATAATCGGCCAGTTGGAAAAAGGTCAAGTTCTCGAAGGCGTGGTCAAAAATGTGACTTCCTATGGAGTGTTTATCGATTTAGGTGGTGTTGATGGCCTTATCCATATCACGGACCTTTCCTGGAGCAGGATCAATCACCCCAACGAAGTGGTGGAATTGGACCAAAAGTTAAATGTGGTCATTTTAGATTTTGACGACAATAAATCCAGAATCCAACTTGGATTGAAACAATTGGAAAAACATCCATGGGATGCGCTTGGAGATGAAATCAAAATTGGGGATAAGGTCAAGGGCAAGGTAGTTGTCATTGCAGATTACGGTGCGTTTATTGAAGTAGCCGAAGGTGTTGAAGGATTGATTCACGTATCCGAGATGTCCTGGTCCACACACTTGCGTTCGGCCCAAGATTTTGTCAGCGTGGGCGACCAAATAGAAGCCCAAGTTTTGACTTTGGATAGGGAGGAACGTAAAATGTCACTGGGAATTAAACAATTGACGCCAGATCCATGGACCGATATCACTTCAAAATATCCTGTGGGATCCAGACACAAAGGTATTGTCAGAAACTTTACCAATTTTGGGGTCTTCGTGGAAATGGAAGAAGGTATTGATGGTCTTATCTATATTTCTGACCTCTCCTGGACCCGAAAAATAAAACATCCTTCAGAATTTGTAACGGTGGGTGATACTTTGGAAGTAGAGGTATTGGAATTGGATGTTGATGGACGTAAGCTCAGCTTGGGCCATAAACAGACCACGGAAAATCCATGGGACAAATATGCCACTGAATTCGCTGAAGGTACCGTGCACAGGGCCTCAGTTTCTGAGATTGTGGACAAGGGAGCTACCGTTGCGTTCAACAATGATATTGTAGCGTTTATCCCATCGCGTCACATGGAAAAAGAAGATGGTAAAAAGCTCTCCAAAGGAGAAGAGGTCGATTTTAAAATCATCGAGTTCAATAAGGACTTTAAACGGGTGGTTGCCAGTCATACCGCTATCTTTAGGGAACAAGAAGAGCGTAACGTAAGAGCCGCCAAGAAGAAAATGGCCGCTTCTCAAGAAGATGCCCCTACTTTGGGAGATGCCAATGCACAGTTGCAAGCATTAAAGGAAAAGATGGAAGCAGATTCCAAAAAGAAATAAACAATTTCTGATCCTAATAAAAACCCCTTCCGAAATCGGTTGGGGTTTTTTGTTGCTAAAGAGATTTTAAAGATTTGCGTACTTTTGCATACGATAGCGCAGGTAACATAGCCAATGAGTCAAAAAGTACTTCTTACCGCAAAGGAAATCCATATAATTTTACATCGTTTAGCCTGCCAACTTTTAGAAAATCATCTTGACTTTTCAAATACCGTCTTAATTGGTCTCCAACCGAGGGGTATTTTTTTGGCGGACAGATTGACAAAACTTTTAAAGGAAGAATATAAAGTAAAGGATATTCGCTTGGGCTTTTTGGATATCACATTTTACCGAGATGATTTTAGAAGGGGTGAGAAAACCTTACAAGCCAATATGACCAAAATTAATTTTTTGGTCGAGGACAAGAATGTAGTTTTTATAGATGATGTTCTGTACACGGGCAGAAGTATTCGCGCTGCCCTTACTGCAATCCAGTCCTTCGGTCGCCCTTCAAATATTGAACTTTTAACACTGATTGATCGAAGATTCAGCAGACATTTACCGATACAGCCCAATTACCGGGGCAGACAGGTGGATGCCATCAATGACGAAAGGGTAAAAGTAATGTGGGAGGAAAATGACGGGAAAGATGTGGTCTATTTGATAAACAAATAAATGAAATGAGTGAATTAAGTGTTCGCCACCTGTTGGGCATAAAATATCTGAACAAAAACGATATTGAACTCATTTTTGAAACTGCTGACCACTTTAAAGAAGTTATCAATCGGTCCATTAAAAAAGTGCCTACCCTTCGCGATACTACGATTGCAAATATTTTTTTCGAGAACAGTACTCGCACCAAATTGTCTTTTGAACTCGCCGAAAAGCGTTTGTCCGCAGATATTATCAACTTTTCGGCATCCCAATCCTCTGTAAAGAAAGGGGAGACCCTGATTGATACCGTAAATAACATTCTTTCCATGAAAGTGGATATGGTGGTTATGCGACATTCTAGTCCTGGGGCAGGAATTTTTCTAGCAAAACACGTCAAAGCTTCAATTATCAATGCTGGCGATGGTGCCCATGAGCACCCCACCCAAGCACTTCTCGATTCCTATTCCATTCGGGAGAGGCTGGGGGAGGTCCAAGGAAAAAATGTTGTGATCGTTGGGGATATTCTTCATTCCAGGGTTGCCCTATCCAATATTTTCGCATTAAGGCTCCAAGGTGCAAATGTCAAGGTCTGTGGTCCTAAAACATTGATTCCGAAATTTATAGAAACTTTGGGGGTAGAAGTGGAAACAGATTTGGTAAAAGCCTTGGAATGGTGTGATGTTGCCAATATGTTGCGTGTGCAAAACGAAAGAATGGATATCAGCTATTTTCCCTCAACTCGAGAGTATACCCAACAATTTGGAATAAACCGTAAATTGTTGGAAGGTCTCAACAAGGAGATTGTCATTATGCACCCTGGACCAATAAATAGAGGGGTAGAGATTACGAGTGATGTGGCTGATTCCGATCAATCCATTATTTTGGACCAGGTAGAAAATGGTGTCGCGGTCCGGATGGCGGTCATTTATTTGCTGGCATCAAAAATTAAGTAGTACCATGATTTTTGATAAAGAAGGAACGACTACGATTGTTTTTCAGGAAAGAATTGAATTGTCCATTTTTTTAAAAGACCTCAAAGAAGCGTACCCTAAATTGAGGCATAGTCATTTAATCATCAATTTGTTCTCTTTCGATGATCTCACTTCAAATGACCTTTTGGAGTTTTTACAGCTATCACAGACCCATAAAAAGGCCAAGAAATCCTTTGTTTTGGTTTTTCCTGGGCTGTCTTACGACCAATTGCCCGATGAAATCTCCGTAGTGCCTACAATTCAAGAAGCAAAAGATATTATCGAAATGGAAGAGATTGAACGGGACTTAGGAATATGAAATTGACGATACTTGGTTGTTATTCGGCCACGCCGCGTACCTTTACCAATCCCACTTCCCAGGTATTGGAAGCAAAAGGACACCTTTTTTTGATAGATTGTGGTGAGGGAACGCAGGTGCAACTACGGAAGAACAAGATCAAGTTTTCCCGAATAAACCACGTCTTCATCTCGCATCTTCATGGTGACCATTTTTTCGGTCTGCCGGGGCTTATATCCACTTTTCGGTTATTGGGTAGAGAAAAGGCGCTTCATATCCACGGTCCCAAAGGTATGAAGGAAGCCATCACCATGCTGTTAAAACTTGGGGACTCTTGGACCAATTATCCATTGATTTTTCATGAACTGGAGTCGAATGAATCAGTAGTAGTCTTTGAAGATGACCATATTGTAGTGCGGACTATTCCTTTAATTCATCGCATCTACACCAATGGCTATTTATTTCAAGAAAAACCGGCGCCTCGAAAATTGGATATTGATGCCGTTGAAAAATGGAACATCGATAGGTCCCAGTTTCAGGCCATAAAAAACGGAGCAGATGGTATTCAGGAAGATGGCACGCTGATTTCCAACGAAGATTTGACCTCTGTTCCGCCAAAGACGAAAAGTTACGCCTTTTGCAGCGATACAAAATATAACGAAGCCATCATACCATTGATTCGTGATGTAGACACACTGTACCATGAATCCACTTTCTTGGAGACGGAGTCCCATCTTTGCGAAAAAACCAAGCATACCACAGCCAAGCAAGCAGCCCAGATTGCACATAAAGCAAATGTAGGACAGCTTATTTTAGGACATTTTTCTACTAGATACAAATCCATCGAGCTTTTTAAAGATGAGGCTCAAGAGATTTTTCCAAGTGTTTTGCTAGCGGATGACGGGAAGTCTTTTGAGATATAAATCCGTCCAAATAGAAGCTACAATGCTTTTTTCTCTCCCTTCTTTTGTAGAACTTTGAAGACCAAGAAGCGTTTCGATGCAAAAAGATCTGAGCAATTACAGAAAATCCTATGAGAAAAGTGAACTGATAGAGGATTCGGTTAAAGAGAACCCCTTGGAGCAGTTCCAAAAATGGTTTTATGAAGTGGAAGCTACTGACGGTTTGGAAGAACCCAACGCCATGACGCTCTCTACCATAGGATTGGACGGTTATCCCAAAAGTAGGGTGGTACTCATGAAAAAATATACTCATGAGGGATTTATTTTTTACACCAATTACAACAGTGAAAAAGGAAAAGCTCTTTCAGAAAACCCAATGGTCTGTATTTCCTTTTTTTGGCCCAATTTGGAGCGTCAAATCATCATAAAAGGGAAGGCTGAGAAAATCACTGGGAATTTATCCGATGGCTACTTTGAGTCCAGACCTTTGGGAAGTAGGTTGGGTGCCATAGTATCTCCGCAAAGTGATGTGATTCCATCAAGAGAGGTTTTAGAGTCCAAACTTGCCGAGTTGGAGGAATTGTATAAGAACGAAGAAGTGAAAAGACCCTCACATTGGGGTGGCTATTTAGTGAGACCCACTTCTTTTGAATTTTGGCAGGGACGCCCAAATAGGCTCCATGATCGTATTCGCTATAACCTACAAACCAATTTGGACTGGAAAATCGAGCGTTTGGCTCCATAGATTTCGAGTATGAAGCAAATTATCTTAATGCGTCACGGGAAATCTTCCTGGGAGTATGATGTTTCGGACAAAGACCGTCCTTTAAAAGAACGGGGCATCACTGATGCGTACTTGGTGGCAAAAAAGTTTGTGACCCAAAAAATTGTCCCGGATGCCATCTTTTCAAGTCCTGCCAATAGAGCACTTCACACCGGGATTATTTTTTTACGAAATATGGGATATGATTTGAGCGTATTGAAAATCCAAGAAGAATTATATGATTTTTCGGGTAATCAAGTTTCCAAATTTATAAAGGGTCTTGACAACAAGCTCGGTACTGCAATGATATTTGGCCATAATTATGCCTTGACCACACTTGCAAATACATGGGGAGATACCTATATTGAAAATGTCCCTACTTCCGGTTTGGTCCATATTCAATTCCATAGTGACCAATGGTCCAAAATTGACAAGGGAAGAACAAAACAGACGATTTTTCCAAAATACTTAAAAAGCAGATGATTAAGGTTAAAAATGAATATATAAATCGTGAGATAAGTTGGTTACATTTTAACTCCCGGGTACTGCAGGAGAGCGCTGACAAAAAGGTACCCTTGATAGATCGGTTGCGGTTCTTGGGAATTTTCAGCAATAATCTTGACGAGTTTTTTAAAGTTAGATATGCTACCGTCAAACGGATCGTTGATGCTGGGAAGACCGGGAAAAGTGTCTTGGGCGGTGAAAAAGCCAAAGATCTCTTGGAAGAAATCACAAAAATTGTGATTCAACAGCAAGCGCGAAGCCAAGTGATACTGGACCAAATTGAAGAGGAGTTGAAAACGGAAAATATCTTCATCATAGATGAAAGCGAACTCAACGAAATCCAAGCAGAATTTGTTAAGGAATACTTCTTTAAAAAAGTGAACCAGGAGTTAATGACGATTATCCTAAATGATCTTACTGAGTTCCCTTTATTAAAAGATACGGCTGCGTATCTCGCTGTGAAAATGGTCATGAAGAGCGATGAACACGACCAGACCTTGGGTAAAAATAGGTACGCGCTTATAGAGATTCCCAAAGGAACGGACCGTTTTGTGGTGCTCCCCAAAGAAGGGTCAAAAAATTATATCATCATTCTTGATGATCTTATCCGTTTTTGTCTGGACAGTGTATTCACCATGTTCGAATATACATCGATATCCGCCCACATGATAAAAATAACTCGCGACGCTGAGCTGGATATTGATAATGATTTGACCAAAAGCTTTATCGAAAAGATATCTTCGAGTGTTGAAGGTCGTAAAATAAGCGATCCCGTACGTTTTGTCTATGACAAGAGCATTGATAAGGATACCCTGCAGTTTCTTAAGGCCAAAATGAATATCATCGATACAGATAGTGTAATCCCTGGAGGACGGTATCATAACCGAAGGGACTATATGGGATTTCCGAGTCTTGGACGGTCTGATTTGATGTACAAGAAAATTGATCCCTTACCAGTAAAGGGATTCAGTATGAAGGGAAGTCTTCTGGAATTGATCGCCCAAAAAGACTACTTGATTTATACGCCATACCATACCTTCTCGTATTTGACCATTTTTCTAAGGGAAGCGGCTCTTGATCCAAATGTGAAAAGTATCAAGATAACCGTTTACCGTTTGGCCAAAGACAGCCAAGTAGCTTCTGCTTTGATCAATGCGGTGAAAAATGGGAAGCAGGTTACCGTACAAATTGAACTACAGGCGCGATTTGACGAACAGGCCAACATCGAATATGCCAATCTGCTCAAGGAAGAAGGTGTTAATCTGATTTTCGGTGTGCCCGGGCTCAAAGTTCATAGCAAGATATGTTTGGTGGAACGTGAGGAACCTAAAGGATTAAAGCGTTATGGATTTATCAGTACGGGAAATTTTAATGAGTCCACTGCAAAAATCTACACAGACTATACCTTGTTTACTGCCCACGAAGGCATTCTAAAGGAAATGTCTTGGGTCTTCGAATTTTTTGAGACCAACTATAAAGTGAACAAATACAGACATTTGATTGTTTCACCCCATTATACAAAGTCCAGTTTTAACAAACTTATTGATAATGAGATTGAAAACGCTCGGGAAGGTAAAGAAGCTTTTATAAAAATTAAGATGAACAGTCTTACCTCTTATAAAATGGTGGACAAATTATACGAGGCCAGCAGGGCAGGTGTAAAGATACAGCTTATCATTCGTGGCGTGTGTTGTTTAATTCCCGGGGTTGAGGGCATGAGTGAGAACATCGAGGCAATAAGCGTGGTGGACAAATTTTTGGAACATCCCAGATTATTCATTTTTGCGAATGATGATGATCCCAAAATCTATATATCCTCGGCGGATTGGATGACCCGTAATTTGGATTTTCGAGTAGAAGTAGGATGTCCGATTTACGATTTCGACATTAAACAAGAATTGTTGGACACATTCGATATATCGTGGCGGGATAATCTTAAGGCGCGTATTTTTTCAGAAAAACAAGACAATGCCTATAGAGCGCCGGTTTCAGGTATGCCAGAGCTACGTTCACAGTTTGCCCTATATACTTACTACAAGGATAAACTCTATTCTTGACTAACCGTGCATGGTCTCTTTTTTCCCCAGATTTTCCATTAAGCTGGCTTCATATTCCAATAACTGCTGCCATTTTTGGTCTACCTTTTCCCGACCTCCGTATTTTCTGGCGAATTTGAGAAACATGGTATAGTGGTTGGCTTCGCTTATCATTAGGTTTTTGTAGAATTCGGACAGTTCCCGGTCATTGATTTCTTCAGAAAGCAACCGGAAACGTTCGCAACTTCTAGCCTCGATCAAGGCCGCATACAGCAACTTGTGTACCAGATGTGTCTCTCGGCTACCCCCTTTTGGAAAGAATTTCATCAATTCAATGACATATTCATCCTTACGTTCTCTGCCCAATACCCAACCTCGTTTAAGAATTTTATCATGGACCATATTGAAGTGGCCCATCTCCTCACGGGCCAGAGCGGTCATTTCCTTGACCAAATCCGATTTCTCAGGAAAACCGATGATAAGGGATATTGCCGTGCTCGCCGCTTTTTGCTCACAATAAGCATGATCGGTCAAAATTTCTTCAATATTTTTTTCAACTATGTTGACCCATCTCGGGTCTGTAGGTAATTTAAGGCCCAGCATGATTTTGTTTTTAGATTACGAAGATAGCGGTATTCCTAGTTTTATTATGGATTATTTTACGTGGTGAGAAAGCGGATTTGCTTTCCAAAGGTTTAGATTTTCAAGTGATTTGACCTTGGGAATATGATCTGAACTTAACTCTATCATTTTTTTAGGGGAGGACAAGGTTCAAAAATCCAGGTCAAACTCTTTCCGAAGTAGTTCGATAGCTGGATTCTTTTCTTTGAGCTTTTGATATTTTTCCTCGGGGGTAAAGGCATATTTCTTTGCTATTTCCTCGTTTACAGTAATATGCAGGGTGATGGAATGATTGGCTAAATTTTGCTTCAGATAATCCAAGAGGGGGCCTTGTTCCCGTTCCACTTCTTTTTTCATTGTACCATTGGGCAGCTCAATCCATATCGTATTTCCATTCTTGAGTTTTGGAACATCGGTCTGAAGGTTACTGGCCAGTATTTTCTTTCCTTTTTTTTCCAACTTCTTCACGAAAGCGTCCCACTGGATTTGCATGGCTTCTTCGGTAAACGGGTTGTTGGGTTGAATTACATCAGAACCTTCGGAGTTCTTGGAGTCGGCATGTTCTTTTTTGGTTTTCAGACTAGAAAGGGAAAGTCCTGAAACCCGATCTATTTTTTGTTTTAGGGCTATCTTTTTGATAGAAGGAGGGTCCGGCTTCGGTACTTCCTTCGCGATTTCTTCTGTGTTTTCTTCAAGTTCAGTTTTAGCTACTTCTCGGGGGGTAATTTTTAAGTCCTTGGGGGGAACAGACTTGAAATGCGACGCTGGAATTATAAAATCAGTGTTTTTTTTTTCACCATCGTAATCGATGGAAGCCAATTGCATCAAGGTAAGTTCGACCAACAGTCGCTGGTTTTTACTGCTTTTGTAGTTCAAGTCGCAAGAATTGACCAACTCAAGGCCCCGCAATAAAAATGTCTTGCTCGCTTTGCTGGATTGTTCTTTATATTGCTGTTTTACGTCCTCTCCGACTTCCAATAACTCCAAGGTATGGGGATGCTGGCATACCATAAGGTCCCTAAAATGAGAACCTAATCCGATGACGAAGTGATGCCCATCAAATCCTAAAGACAAAGTTTTGTTGAAAAGAACCAGGAGTTCAGGAATATTATTTTCCAAAATAAGATCAGTGGTCGCGAAGTAGGTATCATAATCCAGAACATTTAAATTCTCCGTCACTGCTTTTCGGGTAAGATTTTCACCTGAAAAACTAACGACGCGATCAAAAATTGAAAGGGCGTCACGCATAGCTCCGTCCGCTTTTTGCGCAATGATATGCAAAGCGCTATCTTCTGCTGTAATTCCTTGTTGCTCAGCAATGTATTTTAGGTATTCTGCTGCATCTTTTACGGTTATCCTTTTAAAATCAAATATTTGACAACGGGAAAGGATAGTTGGGATAATTTTGTGTTTTTCCGTAGTGGCCAGTATGAAGATAGCATGCTTCGGAGGCTCTTCCAAGGTTTTGAGAAAGGCATTAAAAGCAGATTGGGAAAGCATGTGCACTTCGTCAATGATATACACTTTGTATTTTCCAACTTGCGGAGGTATTCGTACCTGATCAATTAAACTGCGGATGTCATCCACGGAATTATTGGAGGCAGCGTCCAGCTCAAAAATATTGAAGGCGAAATCCTCATCTTCACGCTCTGTGCCTTCTTGGTTTATCTTTTTTGCCAAAATGCGGGCGCACGTTGTTTTACCAACACCTCGTGGTCCACAAAATAATAAGGCTTGGGCCAAATGATCGTTTTCAATAGCATTCAGTAAGGTGTTGGTAATGGCCTGTTGTCCCACGACGTCTTTAAACGTGCGGGGTCTATACTTACGTGCAGATACTACAAAAGGCTCCAAGTCTGAGGGTTTAGTAATTCACAAATATAAAAATAGCGATTGGCAAAGCATTTGTAGCGGTCCTTAACCAATTATTTTTTATTAACAATTACCTTTGCGCAGGCAGGCCACCTTATCGCCGTGTGCCGAACAGATTTGGACATCTTTTGGTTTTCTTAAAGATTCGGAATCAAGTTCGGGACAGGGAGGAAAGTCCGGACACCATAGTGCAACATAGCGGATAACATCCGTCCGTTGAAAAACGAGGACCAGTGCAACAGAAAGCAAGTACAGTTCGGCTGTAGTGAAATCAGGTAAACTCTATGTGGTGAAACGCCATGTAAACCAGTATTTGAGGGTAGCACGCCCAAATTGGAGGGTAGGCGGTTGGAACTTTGGGGCAATCCAAGGTCTAGATAAATGATAGGGCTCGACAGAATCCGGCTTATGGCCTGCCTTTTTATGGATTCCCTTCTTTTAAACCATAAAAAAACTGAACCTACTTCCACCATACTTTCGAAATTCGCTAAAGTGGTCCAAATAGTTCAATTGCGTTTGAGCGGCATGTTCCAGAATCAGGGTGCCGTTTGGTTGCAGCATCTTTCTTTGGAAGACCGTTTGTATTATTCTTTCAAACTGGGATACCTGTAAATCGTAAGGCGGGTCGGCAAAAATAATATCAAATGTAACGGGTACCTTTTCCAAAAACTTGAAAACATCCGATTTTATCGATTGAATCGAAAAATCCAGTTCCTTTGAGGTTCTGGAAATGAACTGAACGCACCCTGGAAAAGCATCGACCGCAATAATATCCCGTGTTCCCCTGGAGGCAAATTCAAAAGAGATGTTTCCGGTTCCGGCGAACAAATCCAATACCTTTAGATTTTGAAGGTGGTAGCGGTTACTTAGAATGTTGAACAGCCCTTCCTTGGCCATATCGGTGGTTGGTCGTACTGGGAGTTTTTTAGGGGCAACCAGTCTTTTCCCTTTGTAATCTCCAGAAATTATACGCATCAAAGAGCATTTAAAACAGTAAAGTCGATACTTTCACTATTGCTCAAACCTGCTTGGTGAAAAGAATTGGGTGGGACAAAAACGGACACATTTTTTAGGTACGTATGACAAAGTTGATACAGCACATCGTCTTCTTCCACCAATCCAAACAATCTGAGTTCGATGGTTTCTGTATCTAAGTTTAGCTGTTCCAAGGTAAAAAGCAAATAATACAAAAAATCTTCTTTGGTTTTGTAATCAAAATAATTGTACAACAGCAGTTTTTTTTCCGAGATAATGACAATTTCGAAGTCCTTCTCGGCAATTTGAACATAGCAAAACGTCCCTGACGAGGTATTGTTATCTAGGAGCGTGCCTATTAATACGGAACCACTATGTGTATAGGTAAACTCCCCAAAGAGGTCAAAAATGTAATTGTTTATGTTGGTGAATGGAATATAAACATTGACAAGTTCATGATTGTCAAGCTCATCATGTGATACTTGATCATTGGCCATCATTTTGGCATTGAACTTTAGATAGTTGGGCAATTCCTCCTCATTGAAAAGTGTTTTGGGCACAATACTGAAAAAACTGTTTTTGTGAATTACCAACACTTCACTGAATTGATTACTTGAGAGATTATGGGTATTTACCGCTGTTTTGAGTTCTTTCAATACCAAATAGGGTGTGGATGCAGTTTTGAACGCAACGTGTTCGTAAACCAATATTTTTTGGGAGATTGTATCTAGAGTACAAAAAGAAAGTCCATTCAAGCCAACTTGAATGGACAATTTCTTAAAATCGTTCTTTATGGGATTATTCTCCTTTTCTGTCATAAATAGGGGGCCAATTTCCGTTGGTGCTCACGTCGGTTAAAGAGCCAACCGTAATTTCCGTACCATTTACCTCTTCCACACTTTGGTGCGCATTTTCTCTCTCCAACAAATCTTTGGGCTGATCGTAGAGAATAATCTCTTTTTTAACCTTAGCTTCGAATACGGGTGCTTTATAACCACTTTTATCTATGATGTCCGCTTTCATTTCAAATTTAGCTTCATTCTGGGCATAGGGAACGTTCATCATGCTCTGGTAGCGACTGTCATTCTTAAAAAGGGAATCCTTAACTTTTACAAAACCGAGAGTATCAATAATTATGGTATCCTTTTGTAGTTCAATACCATACGTTTTGTCAAATCGCATAAAGGAGGAATCGCGCTGTTGGGTGATGGTGTAACTCCCGGTGTCCACAAATTTTATCAAACTGTTGAAATCCTTGGCAAATTTGCCATTTACAGCTTTAAAAGCTTCCTGCGCATCCCGTATATCCTTCAACTTGGCGATTACCCGCGAAAAACGTTCTTCACGCACCTTGTTGAATTCGATAGGGGCGTTGATGGATTCATATATTTTGTAACCCAAAAAAATGCTCAACAAACCAAAAAATATAACGAGTACCGGTTTTATTTTTTGCGGAAGAAATCTGTCAATCACAAATACCAAGCCTACGGTTACCAGGCATATTAAAACTATGATTAAAATTAAGTTTAACATACGAATATTGTCTTTCAGAGTTAATTTAGCGGTTAAAGACAAATCTACAATTTTTTTTTAATCAGGAAACTTTTCCCATAAAATTCAACCGTATCTTTAACGGGTATGGATAAACCGAATGTCAAGGACTTTTTCGTTCTCTTAACCAATAAATTCCCATTTCATTTAACCGCCAAACAATCTGCTGCTTTAGAAAAAATGGCCCACTTTGTTCTAAAAGGAGGGAAAGAGGAACTCTTTGTACTCAAGGGTTTTGCAGGAACCGGCAAAACCACCATTTTAGGAACATTGGTCCCCAACCTTTGGAAAGTAAAAATGAGCGCCGTCCTTATGGCGCCCACGGGACGTGCAGCAAAGGTGATGACCAATTATTCAGGAAACCAGGCCTTTACCATTCATAAAAAAATCTATTTTCCAAAAAAGCAGGCTTCGGGGGGAATCCAATTTATTTTGGCCCCCAACAAACACCGAAATACCATCTTTATTGTGGATGAAGCCTCCATGATATCGGATACACCGGCGGATACCAAACTTTTTGAGAATGGTTCACTGTTGGATGATTTGGTCCAATATATATACTCAGGACATAATTGCAAACTGATGCTTATTGGGGACACGGCACAACTTCCTCCCGTTAAGTTGGATGTAAGCCCAGCTCTCGAAGAAAATCGCCTTTCTTTGAACTACAACAAAAAAGTGATGGGCCTAGAACTGGACGAGGTGATGCGGCAAACTGGGGAATCGGGTATCCTTTTTAATGCAACGAATCTAAGAGAACAGCTGCAGTCCGGTTTTTTTGAAGGCTTTAAGTTCAATCTGTCGGGATATGGGGATATTATCCGCCTGGTGGACGGTCATGAAATTCAAGAAGCGATTGATGCGGCTTACAGCGATAATGGAAAAGAGGAAACGGCCATCATTGTACGCTCAAATAAGCGTGCCAATCTATACAATCAGAATATTAGGCAGCGAATTCTAAATCTTGAAAATCGACTGGCGGTTGGGGACTACATGATGGTGGTAAAGAACAACTATTTTTGGTTGCGTCCCAATTCTGAAGCCGGATTCATCGCCAATGGGGATATCATCGAAGTTTTGGAGCTCTTTTCCATCAAGGAACTCTATGGATTTTCTTTTGCTGAGGTAAAGGTAAAGATGGTGGATTACCCCAATCAAAAACCCTTTGAAACTGTTTTGCTATTGGATACCATTGAAGCCGAGACCGCTTCACTCCCGTATGAAGCGGGGAACTTGCTATACCAGGAGGTTTTGAAGGACTATGCCCATGAAAAGTCCAAATACAAAAAGTTTCTGGGCGTAAAAAACAATAGGTATTTCAATGCGTTGCAAGTAAAATTTTCATACGCCATTACCTGTCATAAATCCCAGGGTGGGCAATGGCATACTGTTTTTGTAGAGCAACCCTATCTTCCGAACGGAGTGGACCGTGACTACCTTCGTTGGTTGTATACGGCAGTTACACGAGCTAAAGAAAAGCTGTTTCTCATTGGATTTAAGGACGATTTTTTTCTTGATTGAGAATATCCTACTTTAGTCAATGGCATGAATATGACTCCAGACACGATTATCAGTATTTTTTTGGGAGTAGGTTTGGCAGCTTCGGTTGGATTCCGCGTTTTTTTACCCCTTTTCGCCCTAAGTATGGCTGCGTATCTCGGGGCATGGGAACTCAATGATAGTTGGCAATGGATCGGCAGCATTCTTGCTTTGGTCACCTTTGGGGTGGCCACTCTGGTAGAAATTTTTGGATACTTCATTCCTTGGGTGGATAACCTTTTGGACACCTTGGCCATTCCCCTGGCGGGAATAGCGGGGACGGCGGTAATGGTCTCCACCGTTGTTGATTTGGACCCGGTTGTGACCTGGTCCTTGGCCATAATCGCTGGCGGCGGAACGGCTACGGCAATAAAAGGTGCCAATGCCACGGGACGTTTGGCGTCTTCATCTACTACTGCCGGTTTTGGAAATCCGATAGTTTCCACAATCGAAACAGGTACTGCGGTGACCGTATCCACGGCCTCTATTTTGGCCCCTCCCATTGCCGCTATTTTGGTCATTATTATTTTGGCCATTGTTTTTAGGATATATAGAAAATTGAGACCCCGACGAAAAACCTGAGCCTCTGTGAAAGTAATTGCCATGATTCCCGCGCGTTACCAAGCGTCCCGCTTTCCTGCTAAACTTATGCAGGATTTAAGAGGGAAACCCGTTATTGTTAGGACCTATGAGGCCGCAACGGGAACTGCCCTTTTCGATGAGGTATATGTGGTAACGGACAGTGATGTTATCGAAGAAGCCATCCAGCAAGCTGGTGGAAAAGTAGTTCGCAGTCAACAAGAACACAATAGTGGGAGCGATCGTATTGCAGAAGCTGTAACGGACCTGAAAGCGGATGTGGTGGTAAATGTTCAGGGCGATGAACCGTTTATCGATAAGGAGAGTCTTGCAAAAGTGATTCAAGTCTTTCATGAAGATAAAAAGAATGAAATAGATTTGGCCTCCATTATGACCCCAATTTCAGCATGGGACCAGATCTCCAATCCGAATACGGTAAAGGTCATTGTGGACCGTCTTAATTTTGCACTGTACTTTTCACGTTCGCCGATTCCTTATCCCAGAGATGAAAATATACAAGCGCCCTATTACAAACACGTGGGAATATACGCCTTTCGAAAAAGCGCTTTGCTCGATTTCAAGAAAATGCCGATGTTACCTTTGGAAGCGAAAGAAAAGATAGAGGCCATACGTTTTTTGGAGTATGGTAAAAAAATAAAGATGGTGGAAACGGAGGCCATCGGTATCGGTATTGATGCCCCAGAAGATCTGGAAAAAGCACGAAGCGCATGGAAATAGATTTTACAGGAATCAAAGTCATCGGTTTTGATGCCGATGATACCCTTTGGGTGAACGAAACGTATTTTAGGGAAACCGAGGAGCGCTTTGCAGAACTACTTAAAGGCTATGAAACCAAGAACAAAATAGACCAGGAGCTTTTTAAAATGGAAATGGCCAATTTGGAGCTTTATGGATATGGAGTGAAGGGTTTTATGCTATCCATGATAGAATCAGCCTTGGATTTATCCAATGGGACCATACCGCAGCAGATCATTTCAGAAATCATCAGTCTGGGAAAGCGAATGATTTCTCATCCCGTTGAGCTTTTGGATGGGGTGGTAGAGGTCTTGGAGAAACTTAAAGATACCTACCGATTGATTGTTTTGACCAAAGGGGATTTGTTGGACCAGGAAAGAAAACTCGAAAAATCGGGCTTGTCCCAATATTTTCATCATGTTGAAGTATTGAGTGATAAAAAAGAAAGCAACTACAAAAGTCTTTTGGACCATTTGGATATAGATATCAACCAATTTTTGATGATTGGGAATTCACTCAAATCAGATATACTCCCGATTTTGAATCTTGGTGCCCAGGCGGTCCACATTCCTTTTCATACGACCTGGGCCCACGAAATTGTTTCAGAGGAAAATATTGTCAACAACCATCTGAAGCTGAATAGTTTGAAAGAAATCCTAAACTATTTGGAGCACTAGTAAGCGATGCGAACAATTTCCAGCTTCCTGTATTTTAAAGTTTTCAAGTGGAAAATGGAAGGTGTTTTCCCCGATGTGGACCAGTGCGTGGTGGTTGTGGTTCCCCATACGCATTGGATGGATTTTCTTCTCGGCGTTGTCGTACGTAGCATTTTGGCCAAAGAAATCAATTATATCGGAAAAAGAAGCCTTTTCAGACCTCCTTTCGGATGGTTTTTCAGGTGGATGGGCGGAGTACCGGTGGACCGGGACAAAAACTCAAATACCGTGGACAGTATCACCAAAGTTTTTGAAGCACGTAAAATATTTCGATTTGCCATAGCCCCGGAAGGTACTCGTAAAAAAGTAACCGAGTTAAAGACAGGATTTTATCATATTGCCAAAAAAGCAAAGGTGCCCATGGTTTTGGTCGCTTTTGATTTTGGTAAAAAAACAGTACGGTTTTCAGAACTCTTTTATACTTCCGATAGCAAGGAGAACGACTTTGAAAAAGTCAAGTCCTTTTACAAGGGAGTGGTGGGCAAAGTTCCAGAATACAGCTTTTAAGTTTTTTTCAAAGGTTTCGGACTTGGTTTTTCCACTTTTTTCGTATTGCCAGGAAAAACCAGACTGGTACTGGAGTAGGAGGTGCCAAATGTTAAAGCAGCCGCATATACTTGTCGTATGGCATCGATTACTTGGTATTCGGAAAGTTCTTGCAACGGATGTGTAAACACCGACCATACAATTTCATCACTCAATGCATACTTGACATCCAGCGCGGAATGAAAGTTGGCGACAAGGGCGTTCAATAATTCTTCTTCCCCAATTTCCTCCCGTTTTACAATGGGTGTAATAATCCGCATCCGATTGGCATTTTCATCAAAAATGCAGACCAGCATGGCGTCTTCGTAAACAAATTGATATGAATTTCCGGTGGCACGTACTGTATCGGATTCTTTTTCAATAATATCAAAAAGCAAATCAGGATTCATATTCTGGGCGGATAAGGACAGGATAGCCCCTAATAGAAAAGAAATAAAAACACCTTTGCGCATGAGGATACTTTTTAGGTGAGTCGTATTCATTGCATGGAATTTACAATACAACCAGTTCTTAAAAGATACTTCTTTTTAGTGAAGAAAGCTCACTTTTCAAAAATAAAATGGAAATGGATGTTCCAGGTATCTACTAAGCAAATGAAATTAAAGCACCAAAACTTTCATTCGATTTATATACAAATGAAAAAAATGAACCTCTCGCCTTTTTCGTTGGAAACCCAACCAACATCTTTGCACTGATACTTTTAGGTTTATCAGAACAGTTAGCCTTTTTCAGGAATTACCGTACCGTAAATTTTATCAGCCATTTCAGAAACATTGGAGTGCTTTTGATTGGTGAGTATTACAATGTAAAGATCCTCATTTGGGTAATATCGTATAACTGCCTCGTAATTTCCACTGGAGCCATGATGATGATGGACCTTTAGCATTTCTTTATCCCAATCCAAAACCCCAAGTGGCGATTGAGAACCGGCTCTTTCTGAAAGAAGTTGAATCGATTGTTTTGAAATTAACTTGTGGTTATGCAAATGGTAGAGCCATTGATACAAGTCCTGAGCGGTAAAATTCATGAGAAGTTTTGGCTCTTGAATATAAAAAACGTCCGTTTTGAGATTTTTATTGAATGAAGTAGCAACGAAACGCTCGTTTTGATAAGGTGTTTTCTCGGCAAAAAAGGCATTTTCCATTTGGGCCGTTTTAAAAAGATTTTCCACTACATAAGATTCAAAGTTCTTTTCTGTTATGCTCTCAACTATTTGGGTCAATAGAATCGGATTGAAATTCGAATAGAGATAATCAGAACCGGGTGTAAAGGCGGGTTCTTCTGTTTTTAAGAGTAGTTCTTTGAGCAACTTTTCGGTTATCGGGATGTTCCCTTTAAAAAAATCGCCCCATGGAATTCGGGGCAGTCCACTTGTATATTGCAAAAGGTTTTGAATCGTAATACTTTTGGCCCATTCAGGAAGCTCCTCCAAATAGTTGTCAATGGTATCTGTAAGTCTCAGTTTGCCTTTTTCTTTCAATTGCAGTATGGCAACTCCTGGAAACTCTTTGTAAATGGAACCTACATTGAACCGATAGGCCGATGTGAGTGGTTCTTCAGTTTCCGCATTGGCTATGCCAAAAGAATTTTCATACAATAGTTCATTGTCCTGCATAACTAGGACATTTCCATTGAGTTCTCCGTTTGTGTATTGTTTTTGTAAATACTTATCAAGGCTTACATTTTGGCAGCTTGCACTTAAAAAAGTCATGCCGCATAGAAGTTGCAGGAAGGTTTTTCTCATAAGCCTTCGAATATATCATATTTTTTTAAAATTTCTGATTTTTGAGATGCTCATGTAAGTCTTCAACCAATCCTTCCAATATCCCAGCTGTTTCTTCAAAACTACTGTTGGTCAGCATTGCTATGCCCATATTTTCCTCTGGATAGACCATGAACCAATTTTGCATGCCATAGGTTCCCCCGTGATGGCGATAAACGGTCTGGCCCCCTTCGTCCGCAATGTGCCAATAATAGCCCAGGTCAAAGTCATAAGGACTTTCCGCCAACTTTTTATGTGCCTCTTTTACAACAATATTGCTGGTGTCCAGTTGCAATTGCGCGTACTTCAGCAAATCCGAGGCCGTAGCGTGAAGTCCACTGGAGCCGCCCCATAAGTTCTGTCGTAATTTCTCAACGGGCTTTTCGCTGTCATATCCATTTACAATATTCTTTTCATCCACTCCAACTAAAGAAAAGCGTGCCATTTTCATTCCACTGGGGTTGAATATATATTGCGAAACCAAATCACGATAAGGAATACCGTATACTTTTTCCAGAATGAAAGCCATAAGTTCGGGAGCCGTATTGGAGTACTGATAGGAAGAGCCTGGTTTTTGGGTGATCTCAATTGTTTTTAGCGCCTCTAAAAAAGCCGCTTTGTTTTCTCTTGCAGGAGCAAAATTTGGAAAACCACTACGGTGGGTGAGAAGGTGCTGAACGGTAATCTTCTCTCCGTTATACTGTAAGTTTGGATAGCCTTCTTCTAGAAAATTTCTGATATCGTCTTCGAGTTTTAGTCTCCCCTCTAAAACAGCTTTGGCTGCCAAAGTCCCCGTAAAGGTTTTGGTTACAGAGGCAATATCATAAAGGGAAGAATCTGTTGGGGGGTTTCCCAATCCGTGGGTCAATTCCCCATAGTGGCTAATAATCGACTTTCCATTTTTGTAAACGGCAATGGTGGTTGAATGAAATCGCTTATCTTCGAGAAGTTCTTGGGCAACGCCATCCATGGCTTCCTGAAGGGATTGGGATTTGGATGCGGCGCACGTTATGAGCGTACAGCTAATTGCTATCACGTATATCACTTTCATGATCTCTTTTCTTTAACATTGTTCCAAATATCTAAATACATTTTCCACTCGCCTTCTATTTTCTTCCAAACGATTACATACTTTCCCTTCCAATTTGAGAGGCTGCCGTCCTTGTGTTTGGTTTGCCCCTGATAGTAACCGTAATCATACGCGGTATCTTTTTCAACGGTTATTTCACTCTGGGTGATTTTGTGATAAGGTATATCTACGCCTTCGGGCAATGTCCAATACCGGATAATGTCATTTCCCTCCAATATCAAAGTGTTGTTGGGAAAAATCTTGGCTTCCTTAGTGTAGGAGGAAGCGATTCCGTCATAATCGGAGGCCATGACATAGGCTGAAAACTTTCTGGTGTTTTCCAGAATTTGATCAATATCTTTTTGGTTGCCCTTAAAATTTTGTGCTTTGCCAACATGAGCGCCCAGTACAATTAAGACCAGTGGAATAAGTACTTTCATTTTTTGATTGCTTTTGTTCTTTTTTAGGTGTTCAGCATCCTAATTTTTGGATTTAACCCAGGGATTTTCAAGGCTTGTATCTGCCCAATCGCTATTTACTTTCTCTATGGAATATTTTGTTTACAATTTTCCATTCCCCATCAATTTTCAAGAGGTTCATATGATCGATAAAGTAGAAGCTAGGATAGTCAATACGAAGTCTAGCACTAGCCGCATTGCCCGAAACATGGATGTGCTCTACCTCGTATGTTCGGTTTTGTTTCGGACCAGGTTTTATAGCTTTTTCAAAAAAATCCAAGGCATTTACATCACTGTAACTTCCCCCTCTTATAAATTTCATTCTGGCTTCTGGATGAAACGCCTTTTTAAGCGTTTCAAAGTTGTTGTTTGTGCCGCCATCGAGGTAATAGGAAACGGTGGTTTCAACCTGGGTGCGTTCAGCATCTTGCCCGTGGATAACAGGTGTTAGGGTCAACAGTATAAAAAGAATTATTACAAGTTTCATTATTAGTATTTTGTTGTTTAAGATTTGTTCTTCAGCTTCATTAAGCAGTGAAACCCGTTGCTTGGGACTTGACTGATTGGAAGTATGGCATCGACCATTTAAATCCTTTTTAGACCAAAACCATACATTATATCCTTTGCGCGCTCAAGCTTTTGCAAGAACCTGGTCCGCAAGATGAGCTTTCTGGGGTAAATCTCTAGAAACAATTTCTAATTTAGGAGTACGGGTTTATAATTCTGAACTTTTCACCGCAACTAATGCAGGTTATTGCGATAAGCCGCTGGGGTAAGTCCCGTCACTTTTTTAAATACCGCGAAAAAGGTGGATTTTGAATTGAAGCCGCATTCGTAGCCCACAGCTTCGGCCGTGAAAAGGTGTTCGTTTATCAAAAGGTTTTTCGCTTCATCAATTCTGTAGGAGTTAATATAGGAAGAGAAACTCTTACCCAGGTTGTCATTGAGAATCTGGGATAGGTAGTGCGGTGTAATATTTATATGTTTGGCCAAATCGGCAATTTTTAAATCGGCATTTTTATAAAGCTGTTTATTTGTAATAATTTCCTCCAGCTGCCGTAAAACTTGGTCGGCCTCTGTTCCTTCTATTTTTTTGGAAGCATATTTGATGGGTTCTTCAAAAAAGGATTTGCTATTTTTTCGTCTCAACAACCAAAACAATAAAATAAGATAAAATATAAATGAGGACGATAGAGCACCTACAATGTAGGAAGTATAGGCTCCCAAATTATATCCTATCCAGATTACGAAAACACCAGAGAAAATGCTAAGAATCCAGATTTCGATATTTTCAGGTTTTTTCTTTTCCTTGAACAAAGTCTGAAAGGTTGGATACAATAATTTACCAGAAGCTATGATATAAACCATCCAAATTAAATAGATGCTTTTTATGATGTAACCTGCCCAAAACCTACGATACTCCACATAGGGATACAACACACCTAATACAATAATCACTAAAGTAATCGGTAGCACATGGATTATCCAATTTGTACTTTTTGAATTTCTAAGGGTTCGCACATACAGGTAAAGAAATGGTCCGATAAGGGCACAGGCAGAAATTCCAATTTGGATGAAAATACCAGATAACCTAGGATTAAAAAACAGAAAGACTGATTTAGACACCCGAATACCGATAACGAGAAGTAGAGCGGATAAAAAGTAAACCGCCTTTTTATTTTGTTTGGAAGACAATGCAAAATACACACTCAGAAAAAGGGCATTAAGGCCTCCAAGAATACTTAATGTAAACAATATTTGCCTGCTTACTTCCATAAAAATTTTCCGTGTTGATCTTTGTGGCAATTTATAAAAGTTTGATAAAAAAGAAGTCTTAGCGTTTTAAAAGGGAATGGATAAAGCAGGGATGGAATTAAGTCAAATTGAAACTTCTACCTGGAAACCTCTTGAACGAACGTACACGGTTTTTGTCTTCCATAACCTTTGTGATTATTCTTGAGCGGGATTTACATGGAACAACCTCGCCACAGTATGGCCAGTGCTCAAGAAATGCATTCAATTGCCAAATCTTCCACGGTTCCAATCGTTATTTTGATTTCAATGACTTAGTACCGTTTTATCATTTCCAGGTCCAATACTGTGCGAAATCCGATATGTTCTGCACCAGAATCCATGCTGGTTGCCATTCGTGCACTAATTCGATAACTGGCACAATAGCTGTCACTACAAAGGAAAGAACCCCCTTTGATCACCTTTTCTTTCTGAAAAACATTGTTTGTATTATATGCCGTATCCGCACCTTGGGGATTGATGGCCATCCCATTTTTCGCCAACGTTGAATAGTATTTGGTGTTGTACCAGTCGCTTGTCCATTCCCAAACGTTACCTGCCATATCGAAGAGTCCATATCCGTTGGGAGGATAGCTTTGCACGGGGGCCCTAAATTCATGGCCGTCTTGTACCGTGTTGTTTACTGGAAATTCCCCTTCCCATGAATTGGCACTGACACTCAATTTGGAAAAATCATTTCCCCAGGTGAAGATAGCTTTTGGTTTGCCGCCTCTAGCGGCATACTCCCATTCCGCTTCGGTAGGAAGTCTTCTCCCTGCCCATTCACAATAAGCCTGGGCATCTTCATAGGAAATCTGAACTACGGGATGGTTTTCTTTGCCCACTAAGGAGCTATTGGGTCCGCTGGGATGCTTCCAATTCGCTCCTATTTTCCACCTCCACCATTGCGAGTAATCAAAGAGGTTGGGAACACTTGATTTGCTCTTCTTAAAAACCAGAGCTCCAGGTTGCAAAATAGAATCATGTGGTTTTGGCGTGCCAGGAGGTAGCTGCTTTTTCATTTCTTCCCAATCTATGGCACGCTCGGCCACGGTAACATATCCTGTTTCCTCCACAAATTCAGCAAATTGCGCATTGGTCACTTCATGGACATCAATAAAAAAACCATCAAGACCCACCTTGTGCCTTGGTTTTTCATCCTGCATTGCCATATTATCCCCTGTCACAGCACCTTGATAAAATTCTCCCCCAGGTATCCATAGCATGCCGTTAGGGGTAGGCAGGCCATCGGGAACAACAGTTGAATAGGGGATACTTTGCTCGGTACGCCTCTGTTGGGTATCCGTATTTTTTGGTTGTTTTTTACAGTTACCTAAAAAAATAACCAGAAGGAAGCCCAAATAAATCGTGTTCGTTTTTGACATTTTATTTTGATTTTTTAAAATCAAAAAAGACAATGATTAAGTTAGTTACTACTAAAAGTACGACTTTAAAATTGACGTTTAAAAGCGTTCAGACCATCCTTTCAAGGCACGTTAATCATTCAGCGAATAGCGCAACAAATGGGACAGGAGCTTCTGAGGAAGATGAAATCGCAAAATTATGTAATGGAATTCTGCATTTTTTGAAATGGATTTGGGTGAAAAGTAGGTTTATGAATATCACATAATCAAATTTTAACATCTGTTTAGAATCATTCTAAATATTTTTCTTTCCTTTGCTATGTCTAAAGTTTAACACACCACACTTCAACAAAATCTTGTGGGTCAATCTTCATAAGTTTCTTTAGAAGATGAGAATTACTTTCAACAAAAAAAAGAATACAAAAGACTCTCAAAAAGTGCCCCAGCAAGCGATTCAGGGAACCGAGGATTTTGAACATTTTTATCGCAATAGTATCAAAAAGTTGATACATATTGCCTACCAAATCGTTGGGGATAAAAATGTGGCTGAAGGTATTGTGCACGACGTTCTTATCTATATTTGGGAAAAGCGCAATGAAATCTTCATCACCGTCTCTTTGGAAGCTTATGCGATTAAGGCTGTCAAGTTCAAATCTTTTGACCATCTTAAGAAAAGGTTGAAAAAAGAAAAACTGCAACAAGAAATTTTGAATTCTCAACCAGACTCTTACAACAATGTGGAAGAGGAAGTGTACGCTGAAGAGCTGAAGACCGAGGTTGGCCATCTCACGGACCTTCTTCCGAAACGCTGTCAAGAAGTATTCCGATTGAGCCGGGAAAAATTGATGAGTAATCGAGAAATTGCCAAAGGACTTCAAATTTCAGAAAAAGCTGTAGAAAAGCATATGACCAAGGCAATCAAGCAGTTGCGCATTGGTCTGCAAAAAGTATAATTTTTTTTCGCATTCGAGGTAGGGTAGACCCCACTTTTTTCAGACAGGTTTATAGAGGACAACTATAAACTTTCCTGAATGAAAATATCGGAAGAACTACTCAAAAAGTATCTCAACGGAGAATGTACTGCGAAAGAGCGGGAATTCGTTGAAGAATGGATGAATTCAGAAGCGGAAATTGACTCTGGACTTTCCGAAGACGAGGTTTCTGAAATGGAACAAAGGATACAAGACCGCTTCGAAAAAACCTATCCTTTCGTAGATTCAGGTACTTCCAGTACCAAAGGAAGCCCGTGGCTAAAATACGCAGCGGTTGTTGCGATTTTCATTGCTGTAGGGGCCACGGTCTATTGGTTTTTAAATCCATTGGATACCCAACTTATAGATACTTCGGTTACATGGGAAGACTATGAAATAAAGAAATCAAAAAGAGGTGAGCGTCCAATAGTAAAACTATCCGATGGTTCTACCGTACATCTAAACTCCGAAAGCATATTAAAGTTTCCAGAAACGTTTTCAGATTCCCATCGAACGGTATATCTGGATGGGCATGCCCATTTTGACATTTCCAAAAATCCGGATAAGCCCTTTATCATTTATACAGAACGCTCCAAAACCCAAGTTCTGGGCACCTCCTTTGACATAAATACCCGTCGTAAACCGGGGGAAACTGAAGTTATAGTAACCAGCGGACGAGTAGCTTTCTCCGGAAAAGACAAGACCGGCAACCTAGTCACACTGCAACTGGATGATAGGGCAGTGCTTTCCTCCGATAACAACATGGTTACGGATAAAGTGGATGCGCGAACGCTAACGGCTTGGACAAAAAATCAACTCATTTTTGAAAACCAGACCTTGGAAGAAATCATGGGCGTAGCTGAACGATGGTTTGACATACAGGTAAAAATTAGCGATGCTGACCTAAGCAGACGAACTTTTACCTATGCATCGGAAAATCCTTCGTTAAAAGAATTTCTGGATTTCATGGGTGAGGTCGGAAGATTTGAATACCATATCTCAGATAAGGAGGTCACCATTGTGTCTTCTTCCTTTCCAGGTAAATGATACCGCAGAAAATGCTTCAGAAATTGGTAATCGTGCTTTTTGGAGTTTGCTGTATCTGCAATGGATATGGCCAAAGTGATATACTGCTCCGAAAAGTCACTATTTCTTTTGAGGACCAATCGGTTCGAGAAGCATTGAGCAAACTCAGGAAACAAGAACGTTTTTTCTTGGTTTATGCCGATGATGAAATCAGCGATCGCGTTATAAACGAAAAATTTGAGGACGAATCATTAGGTACCATCCTAAAAAAGGTATGGGGAAAAGACAACGTCAAGTTAAAATCAGCTGGAAGTACGGTCAGCATTATATCGCTACGAAAGGGAAATCTTAAAGGTCAGGTACAGGACGACAAAGGTAACAAGGTGCCATTTGCGTTAGTGGCAGTAAAGGGGTCAAATCTTGGCGCGGTGACCGACGAATCTGGATATTTCGAAATTGCAGGCATACTTGAAGGGCCACAGGTTCTCACTATTTCTTCAATAGGGTATGAATCCAAAGAACAGGAGGTACGGATAAAGCCCAATACTATGAACACGGTAGCGGTTGAGATGCCCACAGCGGTAAGTGCATTGGATGAGGTAGTTGTGGAAGGTCTTTCCGTTTCAAAAAAAATTGCTCAAAATCCTATCAAGGTTACGGCAATCGATGCGAAGCGCTTTTCACTTCAGTCTGTGGGCGCCGCAGAAATGTTAAAGACCGCCCCTGGAGTGCTTGTCAGACGTTCTGGAGGGCTTGGAAGCAATGCAAATGTCAATCTCAACGGACTGCAGGGGAACGCGGTGCGGATTTACATTGATGGTTTCCCGGTGGAATATTTAGGAGGTGGATATAACTTAAACAATCTTCCCGGCGGCGTCATCGACCGTTTGGAAGTTTATAAGGGGGTGGTGCCGGCGGACAAGGCGACGGACGCTTTGGGCGGTGCCGTCAATATTGTTTCCAGAAAGCTATATGACGATAAGATAGAACTGAGCTATCAGGTGGGCTCATTCAATACACATCGTGCCTCTTTCTTGGCGAGCAAACAAATAAAGGATGATTTTGCGGTCACCTTGGAAGGATATTATAATTACTCGGATAATGACTTTTTGATGGGCAATGTCCGGAATATTGTGGTTGACTCCATCCCTGACCGTTTTGGCAACGGCCTTATACCAGCGATTCGCGTAGACACGCTTGATACGGTAAGAAGGTTTCACGACGCCCACAGGTCTTCCTTTTTGCAGGTCGGATTGTATTGGAGCGACCTAAGTTGGGCGGACCAACTTTCGTTCAGCAGTAATTTTTCCAATCGATTTGATGAAGTTCAGACGTTGAACATTGCACAGGGTTTTGCGCTCCTCGGGCGAACGGGCGAAACGACCGCCTTTAATCAAAGCCTTAATTATGTGAAGCGATTTCTTGATAAAAAACTTGAATTGAGGTATAGAGGGGTTATTTCTAATTCCGTACAGGCCACCAAAAACAATAATCTAAACCGCGTCAATTGGAACCAAGAGATAATACCGGCTCCCAGACCCGTAGATACCTTGGATGTAGAAACAGAGGGATTTAATCATGCCCATCGATTTAGTCTAAGCTATACCATCAATCAAAATCACAGATTAAGTGTTTATAATTTTTATGCGAGATCTAGATTTTTCAGGAAGGATAACCGAAATCCTTTTATCGAAGTCAATGGAGAACCAATCAATAGAAATGAATTGCCCTCCTTCTTTACCAAAAATGTTGCCTCTATTGAATGGAGCGGAGATTGGTTGGATAAGAAATTGAGCTCTGTATTGTTTGGCAAGTACTACTTCTATAATGCGCAGACCATCGTACCTTTTAATAATAGCTTACCCAATCTGGAAGTCGAAGACTCGGAGACCGGTTATGGCGGTGCCTTAAAATACGCATTTACAAATCGCTTTTTTATTAGGGGAAGTTATGAGTTTGCCGTGCGTATCCCGACGGAAAGAGAAGTATACGGTGATTTTGTAAACATTAATTCGAATTTCAACCTAATACCCGAGCGATCCGACAATTTTAATTTTGGAATCACGTACGAAAAGAGTTTCGCCAAGTTTTTTCGAATTAATACCTCATTGGACGGTTTTATCAGGGATACCAAGGATTTGATTTGGTTGACCCCAGATGGCGCTTTTCAACAATTTAGGAATAACAGACAGGTGAAGTCCCTAGGAGTGGAATGGAGTTTTAGAGCGACAAGGGATGACTATTCAAATGTTGAGTTTAATTTGACCACTCAGGAGCGCACCTACCAGGGCTTTAATTTTGACGAGGTCACCCGTCAAGATCCAGCGTTTATCGGCTCACGTTTTCCAAACACCCCCCGTTTTTTTTATAACCTTCAGCTAAACTTCGGAATCAAAAGCATAAAGCGTACACTCCCAAACCTGGTGCTCTATGGTTCGTGGTTCCATGTCCAAGAATTTAGCATCACAGATGAACCCATCAATGGAGAACCGGAGCCATCTTCTCTTGTTCCGACCCAAAACGAATTTAATGTAGGCGTAGGCTATTTTTTGCCTGACAATAGACTCAGTCTTTCTTTCCAGGTAAACAACTTGACCAATGACCTTGAACTCTTCGATAATTGGAGGGTACCCAAACCTAATAGAAATTTTCAATTCAAGATAAATTATCAAATATTCTAAAATTATGAATACACTTTTTTTCAATCGACGAATAAGGATGCCGTTCACAGGCTTCATTATTACTGGGATGTTGATATTGGCCTTCGTCTCGTGCAATGATGACGACAATGGTGCAACAACCCAAACTGTACCCGATGTAGATCAATTCATCAGATTCGCTGAGGTAGATCCTGAAACGGAGTCGCTGACCATTCAAAATCTCGGAACCACACAAGTGGACATCACTGGTTATCAACTCTGCCTTGGACCAAACCAATACAACGCCTTGAGTAATTATACACAAATTACGGGGGATCTGAACCTGGATGCCAATGAAGCCGTAACCATCGATTTAACTTCTGGTTCAGAAAATGTAACAGCTCTCCCCGATGAAAACGGTGGTCTTGGGTTGTTTTCGACATCTGGGGATTTCGCCTCGTCAGACCCGGAAGTGCTAAAGGACTACTTGCAATGGGGCGCTGCGAACCAAAATAGAGTGACCCAGGCAGTAACTGCCGGAAGATGGGACGATGCTGCGAGTTTCATATCTGGATTTGCCCCTTACACATTTTCCGGGACCGGAGCACAAATTGGCGCTACTTCTTGGCAGACACTGCCCCCGGAAGATGCCCGCTTGAAAACAGGTTTTATTGTAATCGCTGCGACCCCGAACAATGATATCATAGCCAAGTACTTTAGCGAACTGCCTTCCGGGACGGCCGACTTGACAACGGGCGCTCAGATATTTGAAGAGTTTCAGCCTGAGGATGTCCTCGATGGTTTTCTCTACACTACGGGTGCTACAGATGGGTCCGGTGGAATTGGGAGAGCAAGAGTGAATGGCAATGGTCAAATTGTGGATGATGGCAATCTAGCCGCAGTTGGAAACAATAGAAGGGCTTTAATTGTCGATGCCACCACGGGTATCTACACAACCCAGGCCAGCCCGGCACAGGTAGGTATTTTTAACCCTTTGACCATGCAACTGGAAGGTCTTATCGATATGAGCGCTGAAGGACTGCCAGGTCCGCAGCGAATGCGTGGGTTTACCATCCGTGGAGATGAGATTTTTACACACATTGTTTCATTAACCCGTGATCAGGTGCCCTTTACTTCCTTCTATGTGCAATCGGCAAATTATAGAACCGGGCAGTTTACAGGCACTGCAGAGTTCCCGGGAAGACCTTTGGTCAATTGGCCAAACGCTCCTTTTTCGAAAAGTGTGGATGAAAACGGAAATATTTATATGCTGGCCAGTGGGAATATACCTTCTGGCAGTACGCTGGGAACTCTTCATAAAATACCAGTAGGGTCCAACGACTTTGACCTTACCTATACTTTTAACCCAGCATTACAGATTAATCCAGGTAATTTTGTTCTGCCCAATACGTTTTACTTCAATTATCTAGGTGATAACATAGGCGTGGCCCTTTCAATTACTTCAGTCCCGCTTGAAGTGTTGCAGCTGCTCCAATCTGTTGGCGGGGATCCCAGAAATCTATCCGAAGATCAGCTTTTACTTGCTTTGGCCTTGTTCAATCAAGAGGATACGGGAAATTGGGTGAGAATTAATGTTGAAACCCAAGAGACTGAACTTATTGCTGGGATACCGGGTCAGGGCGGTTTATCACCTGCACTATCGGTTGTTATTGATGATGAGGTTTATCTTTCCATCAGCACGGGTTCGGAAAATGCATTTTATAGATACGACCCGGCGACAAATACGGTTGAAAAAGCATTCGATGTCGTAGGGGGAGGTACTATTTTGGGGTTGGTTGACCTGTCGTGGTAACGGAACTATTTGTTGATCAGCAATTCTTTCCGTTCGTAGGGGCGGAAAGATTGCTTTTCTAGAATTTTCTTTTGTGTAAAACACACGCTATTTGTGTTCTTAACAACAAGTGCTCCGTGTAATCAAAAGTGGATAAAATAACAGGCTTTATAAAATTGTCCAATTCAAAAAAAATAAATAAAAAACTTTGGAACATCCATAATTGGATAGGTCTCTATGCTGGAGTGGTCATTGCTATCTTGAGTGTGAGTGGGGTGGTCGCCTTATTCAAAGTTGAAATAGATGAAACCATCAATGCTAAATACTTCAGGATTGCCGAACTTCCTGTAACGACAGAGTTTCATCCTAATATAAATACCTTGGTCGATAGTCTTAAACTAGCCTATGGTGCCGCTAATCTCTTTGACATCTCCCCTTCTTTGGACACCTCTAAGAATTGGATGGTCCGGTTTAACGTTATAAAAAGGAAACCTGCTCCAAAGGCTTTTGCCTATGAAGTTTTCCTTAATCCGTATACCGGAGAAATTGTTGGTAGCAGGGACTATTTTAAAACGTTTGGCCATTACATAAGGCACTTACATGTCAGGTTCTTCACCCGTCCTTTGGGACGTATTTGGGTAGGTCTCGGCGGTCTAGCCTTGTTGATATCGACCATTACGGGAATTCTTATTTATGGCGGGTTTATGAAACGGCAGTTTTTTGGGGCTATCCGACGCAAAAACTTAAAGCTTAAGTCGGCGGATTACCATAAAATCATCGGTATGACCACCCTGATGTTCAATTTGATGATAGCCATTACCGGAGCATGGCTTGGATTACAGGGCATTTTACAACCTGCTCTGCAGATAAAGAGTCCAGAACGTTACAAACGAGTGGAAAAACCTATTTCCAAAGAAGAAGATATTGCACATCCCATAGACTATGTGAAAGCCCTTGGCGTTTCTCGAAAACTGTTCCCAGACCTAATCCCAAGGTCCATCATACACTCCAAGAACGGTAGCCGTACAGTTACCATTAGGGGTAACGTACCCAAGACTGCCTATCAAAATAATATAAGCAACATAGTACTGGATAAAAAGGATTACAGCGAACTCGCACGTTACGACATACGGGAAAAATCCCTGCATGATAAGACCTACTATGCCCAAGAGGGACTGCATTATGGAGATTTTGGGGGCATCTGGGTCAAGGTCATCTATTCCTTTTTCGGACTTACTTCCGGAGCACTGTCCATTTTAGGGTTCGTTCTCTATTTAGAAAGGACCAAGTCCAAACAAAAAAAGAAAGTACGCTATAAGACCACAGGAAGAAAAGTATGGTTATGGTCCTTTTGGATTACGATGGTTTGTGTTTTGTCCTATGCTTTAACCATTACCATTGGTGCGAGTATGCCAACTACTGTAATCTCTTTGGCGATTTACGGTTTGTTGTTGTTCTTTTTGATTAGGCCCCTGGTCCTTTTTTCTAAAAGAAAGATTACGGCACTTTTAAAAAAACGTGCATAGTTTCCTATGGAACAGAAGCAAAAAAAATCACCGGATAAAATAAATGAACAATACATTCTGCCCCTACTTTTTTTGTTGGCGAACATTACCGTAGTTATATGGTTTTACCTGATCCATGAACTGGGGCGGTCCAATTGGGCTTTTGAGACCTACTATAATTTTGACCGACTTGCAATAGAGAAGTATACAGATGAATTGAAGTTTGAGCTTGTTCTGTTCAGTGCCGTTTTACTTTTTACACCCTCGTATTCAAAATATAAAAAACGATGGTTGTTGTTGACGATAACGCTGTTGCATTTAGGCGCTTTGTTCTGTTTTTTCTATCTAAAATGAAGTATATGTACACCTTGAAAACAAAAACGCCCACAGATATTGAATAATGCAAAAAATTTAGAAATCGTAAAGAAGGTATTAGAGGATTACCTGGCGCGAAATGGACAACGGAAGACCTCGGAACGTTATGCCATATTGGAGGAAATCTACACCCAAAACGGGCATCTGGACGTGGATACCCTCCATTTCAAAATGCGTTTCAATTATCGCGTAAGCAAGGCGACCATTTACAACAATCTGAATTTACTCATCGCAGCAGGATTGGTTCGAAAACACCAATTTGGAAGAGGAACGGCCCATTATGAAAAATGCTTTTTCCGTAGGCAGCATGACCATGTCATCTTGACGGATACGGGAGAGGTGAAGGAATTTTGTGATCCAAGGATACAGCACATCAAAAAAACTATTGAGGAAACCTTTGACATTACCATCGAATCCCATTCACTCTATTTTTATGGGACCAAAAAAGCAAAATCCCTTGTTGGACAGAAAATAGCTTAGGCCGCTGACGGTTCTGGAAAACTGCTGCTATAAACTGGGCAAAAAAGGATAGCACGAGTTGAAAAAACAAAAAAACTTGTTTAGCAGTAAAAACTTTTCTCAATCTATCCAAAAATCAGGAACTTCTGTGGTTCCATAAACAGTGCAGTCTAAGCATCCTTTGGGACTAACTATATAAAGAAGTTCATCGTTAGGTCCAAAATCTTCACCCCGGTACTTATATGTGCCTAAATTAATGAGATCAAAAAGAATTGGACTTGAAGGTTCGTATGCATCTGCTGGGCAGTCTATTATAAAATTAGGAGGATCATTGTCCGAAAACAGATCATCATATTCAAAGAATATCCTTTGGGAACTTACTTGGGCTACCTCAAAAAGACCCAGTACCCTTGTTCCATTTGTGTTTTCCGAAACTATATTGCCTTTTATGAATCCGGGTTGTGTTTGGGCAAAAACCGTGCGTACATTCGAGAAATTACGTAGATCTTCATAGAAAGTCTGCGCAGTCAGGGATTGGATATATTGGTTTACCAGTATACTATACCTGCTTCTAAGTTCAAAGGCTGTCTTTGGCAAGAACCTGACTTGAAAATCTTGTATTCGACTTTCCGATAGATTCTCGGCCGAAGTTATTGATATTTCAGTAGAGCGTTGGGTACGATAACAAATGTTTTCCACGGTGGTTTTTGGGATTCGCTGCAGTGTTGGCGGAAACTCGGAGGCCACCACTAAATCGAACTCTGGATTGGCTACCGAGACCACTTGAAATGTCTCTTCATAATCATATCGATAAAAGGTCGCTTCACCTTCTACATCAAAACCTGTCGCGAGTATTGCGACACCCTCTTGACCATCTTCCGAAGTACTTCTTACGGGTCTTACGCTTTCTAATTCCGCATCTTGGGAAATCGATAAGGGGCCTGCCCTAAAAGAATTTCCGTTGGAAGTATTTACCAGTAACGAATAGGAAACTCCGGATTGCGCAGCAAAAGCAATATCGGAAATGTATCTACCCGGCTCGATCTCACGGAACGTAAAAGTATTCCCCGTATCATCAGATATAGATACGCTCGCCCCGCTTTCCGTTCGAAGGGAATCACCAAACAAAAATGTATTGGATATAAGTATTTCTTGATTTATGTTCTGTGTGGTAATTAGGGCGTCTATCACTAAAATATCCTCGAAATCCTCTTCCGGTGCATTAAAAGGTTCCGTACAGTTACTGATGCAAAAAACAAAGGCGGATAACCAAAATAGGCGATAGTATTTGGATTTTGAATTCCCCAATATCATAGTAAACAAATCATTCAACAAAAATAGTTTCCTTCAGAGAAATCGGTTCGCCCCCGTCCGTGATTCCTTCCAAAGAAATCTCAAAATTGCCCGACACATCCGAAGTGAAGAAAGTAACGGTTTCATCCTGCTCTACATTTAAACTAGGAAGCCATAAAAGTTGACTTCGCAAATCAGGGACGCGCGCCAACGTTTTTTTAGTGGAGTCTGAGTAAATTTGACGAAAATAGTTCTTGATTTCGGTTTGTCTGTCCAATTGCAAGGCCAAAAAACCATTTTCCTTGGCTGAGGTTTGGTATTTAAAATCAAAAGTTTGGATATCAACAATACCATCAAAAATCTGTGATCCCATTCTATAATATTGCCGTACCACATTGATTCTTTCTATCAGATTTGCACTAAAGTTTCTGATAAAGGCGTCTTGATCTTTTACAAAAATACCATCCACTACCAGCAATGACTTGAATTCAGAGTTATCGAATTCTCCATTCAACGTTCTTAACCTGAAGAAATACTTGTCCTCTTTAGTTTGCGACAACCAAACGTTATCCAAAATTTCCAAAGCGGTTTCTTTTATGGTTGGGAATCTGGTATAGTCATCCAAAAGAAATACTTTGGCTTTTTTACCGTAAAAATTCAGTTTTCCGGCTTGGCTCACCACGGTGTCGGGTTTTACTTCAAAATAAGCGTTTTCCACTTGGTTTTGAATGCTCCTTTTTAGAATTAATTGGTTCATTTCTGGACTTAACTCAAAGGATTTGAACTGTACCTCGTTTGTGTTGATCGCGATTGGATCCTCGTCCATTTTTAGGGTCAAACCATCTACTTGTTCTTCCAAAATTTGAATAATGACATTATCGGCCAGGTAGGGTTTGTCAATATTGAAATAGAATTGACCCAGCGAATCTGTCTTTGCAATTTTCAATTGATAATCCTTCCCTGGAATGGAAAGTGCCACTTTTAGGTTGTCTTTTGATTGATTTGGATTGGTGGTGATGACCTTACCGGAAATAAGTTCTCCCCTAAGTTCTGGGAGTATAATATTCCCTTCAAAAGTTGGTGTCGATACTTGCGTTAGGGCTATGTGGGAAGATGTTGTTTTTTTCCAATTTGGGAAAATGGCATCGGATTTACGAACTGAAATCGAATATTCCCCATCAGGGATTTTTTTGGAACCGGTTCCTTTTATCGCTAGGGTTACTGGCTCTCTTTTGCCAAATTTCTTTTTAGAGGGTATCATTCTTATTGAGCTTTCCCCTGGTTCCAATACTTTGGGAATGTGGGTTTCCGAACCAAACCCATTTTTCACGGTCCCCTGCTCAATAAAATCCTTCTGTTGGTTGCTGTAGGGATTTAAAATGATCACGTCGTCCTGAAAAAACGATTCCTGTCCCCAGTTGCCCATCCACTTGGTATATGCCACGAGCTTATAGCTTCCAGAAGGGGTATCTACCGGCAAAAAGAAGTCGCCTTGACCGAATCCATCTTGCAGTCTTATTTTTTGCTGGAAAACACGTTCTCCACCTTTATTGATGAGTGTCAAATAAGCTACTTTGCTAATGCGACTCAGTCTTTTGGTTTTCGCATCCAAGCAATAGACCTTGAAATACATATATTCGCCGACCATGTATAGCGAGGAGTTGTAATGCACAAAAATGCTTTCTTGCGATGTATTCTGGAATACTACTTTCTCTTGTGCTCCAATGGGCGGTTCCTGCCCATGGTTTTTGATGGATAAAGCGATGAAAAAAAGACAGATTAAACTTCTCATTCTAAAAACGTATTAGTCTTCCCAAAAATCGGGTTCGACATTACTTCCATAAATTGTACAATCAATACAGCCTATCGGGCTGATGACAAATCCGGTTGGATCTCCGTCACTTCTATACTTGTGTGTTCTTCTTTTGATGAAATCGAACAAAATGGGGTCACTGCTCCCTCCCATAATTACAGGACAATCTATTATAAAATCTGGTATTCTGCCATCAGAGAAGAAATCATCATATTCCAAGAAAATACGTTTCGAGCTTACCTGCGAAACCTCAAAAAGCCCCAAGACACGGGTAGCACTTCCATTGTCCGAAATGATATTACCGATAATGAAACCCGGCTGGGTTTGGGCAAATACGGTCTGTACGTTGGAAAAGTCCCGTAAATCTTCATAAAAAGCCTGTGCAGTCCGGGATTGTACATATTGATTGACCAGTATGCTGTAACGTGTTCGAAGTTCGAAGGCGGTCTTTGGAATGAAACGTACTTGAAAATTCTCTATCCTACTTTCATTCAGGTTTTCCGAACTTGTAATGAGAATTGCATTGGAAAACTGTGTTCTGAAGCAGATATTTTCCTGTCTGGTCTTGGGTACTCTTTCCAATAATGGCGGGTTTTCGGAGGCAACCACCAAATCAAACTGTGGATTGGCCACAGAAATTATTTTAAACGTTTCAACATAATCGTACCGATAGAAGGCAGCTTCCCCGGAAGGGTCAAAGCCATCTGCAATGATCGCAATACCTTCCTCGCCCTCTTCTGTTGTAGAGGTGACTGCCCTTACGTCTTCCAGTTCTGCAGCTTGGTCCACGGATATTGGTCCTCCTATAAAAGAATCCCCTGCCTCCGTATCAACAGAAAGGGAATACTGCACCCCAGGTACCGCACCAAAAGCGGTATTGGAAAAATACTGGCCCGGTTCTTCTTCGGTAAAAGAATAAACGCTATTGTCATTTCCGGTAATTTGAACTGTAGCTCTACTTTCTGCTTCAAATTCTGCCCCAAAAAGAAAGGTTCTCGAAAGGTTTATTTCCTGAAATTTTTCTTCAGTGGTTATAAGCGCATCTATTACCAAAATGTTTTCAAAGTCCTCGGTAGGTGCAGTAAAGGGTTCGGTACAGCCGAACACACCCAACAAGGGTACCAACAGTATCGTTATTTTGTTTTTAAAACTTGAATTTAAGGCCATGCTTTACTAAAACTTAAAATTATAGGTAATCGAGGGTACCGGAATATTAAAAATGGATGCTTGTTGACCTTGAACTTCACCATTCTCGGTTACAAAAAAAACAGAGAAAGGATTGTTCCTGCCCAAAACATTGTAAACGGAAATGGTCCAGAAGCTATGGGCAAACTTTTTGATTTTGTGATTGCCCTCTATGTTTAGACCTAAATCCAGTCGATAAAAATCTGGAATTCGAAAACTGTTTCTATCGCTAAAAACGACGAATTCTGAGTTGTCGAAAGAAAAACTGCCCACAGGTACGGTAACGGGTCTACCCGTTTGGTACGTAAAATTCGTGGAAAGACTGAACCTTTTGGAAAATTTGTAGTTCGCCACTAAACTGACATCATGGGGCTTATCAAAATTGGAAGGGAAAAAATCGCCATTGTTGATTTGTTCTTCCGGGAATTGGCTATCGAACTTAATAAACGAGCGCGAGTAGGTATATCCCAACCATCCGTTGAGCTTACCCTTGTTTTTTCGAACTAAAAACTCTACTCCGTAAGATTCTCCTTCACCTTGTAAAGTTTCCAAGACAATATTTTCATTGAGCAGTATTTGGGCTCCTGTCTTAAAATCAAGAATATTGTCAGAACGCTTGTAGAACCCTTCTAGACTGAGTTCGTAGGTATTCCCGTCAATGTTCTTAAATATACCAAAGGTAAACTGGTCCGCACTTTGGGGTTCGATATTCGAGTCCGAAATTTTCCAAGTGTCAATAGGGGAAACCGTGGTATTATTGGATAATCTATGAATGTACTGATAGGTTCTCCCATAGCCCGCTTTTAAGGATAGGCTTGGATTCAATAGATATCGTGCGGATACACGAGGTTCTGGATTAAAAAAGGATTCGATTACCTCATTTTTTTCAAAATTTAGCGTATCTGTAATGGATGCCAGATTTCTTGGTTGTCCGTCTTCAAAAACGAGTTGAGAACCTTGTCCCAGCGCCAAAAAATTTGAAAGCCTGACACCTGCCTCAACAGATAATTTATCCGTTAAATCAAGATTCGCGGAGACAAATAAGGCCGATTCCAACCCACGCTCCCTATCTATGAACTGTGGTTCGACTATGGAACCGCTTCCGCCCAGAGGTTCCAAATCACCAGGATCAATTTGGTAAAGTTTACTCGCGATACCATAGTTGTAAGAAAACTTGGAATCTTTTACATGGTTTACCTTTAACTTTACCTCACTCTCGTTCACTTTATATCCGAAAAGAAAGTCATCATTTGAATCGCCATCAAATTCAATGTTAAAGTCATACTGACTGTTTGAGGCAATTAGGCTGCTTGTCGTTTTTTCGTTGAACGCATGGTCCCATTTTAGGGAGACCAACTGATTTTTATACACGAACAATGAATCGGAGGTGATACTAAAATCATCCCTGCTGTAATATCCGGTAGCTTTTATGCTGTTGTTACTGTTGATTTTGTGATTATAATTTGCCAAGAAGTCATAAAATGATGCTTCACTATTGTCTAAGTCAGGTTCGTCCAACGACCGTAATATCCAGTTGGCATACGCCCCCCGCCCCCCGAGCAAAAGAGAAGATTTGTCTTTAACAATGGGAACTTCAATGACGGCGTTACTTGTCACTGGTCCAATGGACGCCTCAGCCTTGACAGCTTCCACATCTGCATTCTTTGTTTTGATATCGAATACTGAGGACAGTCTCCCTCCAAATTCCGAAGGAAAACTCCCTTTATACACATTGAGACTGCTGATGGCAAAGGGATTTAGTGCTGAGAAAATCCCAAAAAAGTGTTGTGGGCTATACACTACTGCGTCATCCAAAAGGATTAGATTTTGGTCGGATTTTCCACCTCTCACGTTAAAACCTGCAGAACCTTCACCTGCTGTTGAAATGCCGGGTAGGGAGGTTGCCACTCTTAAAACATCTCTTTCTCCTAAAACCAAAGGGATATTTTTAGACTCTTCTGAGTCGATTCTTTCAGACCCGCTGGTTGTTGTGGAGACATTCTTATCTGCATCCGCCTCAACGATGACCTCTTCCAACCGTTCAATACTTTCGTTCAATTCAAAATTGAGATTACCGTCGTTATAGAGAACCACCCTCTTTTTTGTGTTTTCAATGCCGAGTGCTATCATTTCCAATATATGGGTCCCCAAAGGCAGCTGTATTTCATAGGAACCGTTCAAATCGGTAATTGCTGACCGGTTTATGCCACGAACAACAATTTGTAAATCGGGTATGGGCTCACCGGTCATACGGTTCAAAATGGTTCCTTTCAACGATGCTGTCCTGGAGCGCTGTCCTCTACTTCTTTTTCCTACCCTGTAGGTCTGTATGGTCAATGGATTGTTGGAGTCGGATTTCGTGGCTAGTATTGGAATGTCCTCTTCTTCCAGTAGCTCATAATCCGGGCTGTCAAGGGTATCTTTAACCCCAATTTTTTGAAAAACCTCTGGCAAGGAATCATAGATAATACTATTTTTTGTCAACACAATTTTCTCGCTATCCAGTATATAAAAGTTTACTTCAATTTTCCCCAAAATATCTTCGAGAATTTTATCGACCGAAGTATTGTATTCGCCTGATATCAATTCTGAACCCAGCCATTCTTTGAGATAGTAAAACGTATAGTCAGTAACTTCCTCTATTGTTGACAAGGCATCTGCAACGGTTACGTTATCAAAGGACAGGGATACCTTCTTGTCCAAATTCTGACTGAAGCCCATGTTCGCGACAGTCAGACAAATTAGTAAAAATAAAAATCTCATTCAGTTTGGTTCTAGGTTGTTTTTGACTGCAGGAGTTCTTTTAATCGTGCCATTAGCAACTTCATAAAGTTATCGGGTTCCGATTTCTGAAGCTGCTTAAATCCTTTATAGTAATCTTTGATGATATCTTTATATTCTGGAAAAATGGATATCAGTTCATTTCGAGTTGTAGCAGGGTAGTATTCACCGTCATATTCCAGATAGTAGACACTACTTTGATTGAACTCGTAGAAGATTTTACCCGTTTTGGCCTTCTTCGAGGGCTTTTTATTGGATTTTTTGTAAAGACTGAAAAACTTGGACTCGGAGAGCAATTGACAATACCCAAAGGGTTCGCCGGTTTTTTGATTAAAAGCCCTGACATTGACAAAACTCTTACCATTTAGGGAAAAGCCATCTACCAGAGACTTTATAAGCAGAAATGCCAAACCATCGGATGCATTTAGTGGCCTTATTATGAGTTCGTCCAAGTACAGGTCATACTTGGCAAACACTCCATAATGTTCTTGACCATCATAGCTTACAAAACCCTTTACAAAATTAGAGGTGTCCAGAAATTGATGTTTATCATCCAAAACGATAAACTCATTGGCATACTGGATACCATTGTAAAGACCAGAGATTTCTTCTCCTACAATATTGTCAAAAACAATATGAATATCTTCATCCTGCTTAACAGACTGAGCTTCAATATCATTCAAATAAATCAATGATAAGACAAGTATCCACGCAATAAAATGTTCTTTACCCATTCTCTAAAAATAAAACAAGAATTGGCATTCTTCTACTAGAAAGGGTGACATTAACATTTTAGATTTCATGAATTGATGGCCTTAGCAGGGACCAAATCATTAAACTTGGGCATCCCAAAGCTAGAAAGGTGGCGTTAAATGAATCGGTAATCAAGGATATTGCAGGTTTTGCATCGCGTGCCATTTTACCAGGGTCTTAAGGCAAGGAAAACCATTGTCTTGGGCATGTGGAAAATAATTGCAGATGTAAAAAAGAAAACCAACCGCCCGCTTTGGGGATTCTTCGAAAATGGAATTTTTGAATTCTGGAAGCTTTTTGACCTATATGGAGCTCAACGATTTCCTAATGCATGTTTTGAGACTTTGGAATAGCAGTTGCGGAATCGGATATGTAACTCGGAGAACCATCTTGTAAAGGATTTTACAAAGCAGGTTGGTTTCGGGTAAAGTTACATTCCCAATTTTATTGTTGTGGAAGATGTAAAAGGTAAAAATAAAGCTTATTCCTTCATGGTGTGGTATACGTTCTGGACGTCATCATCTTCTTCGATTTTTTCCAAAAGCTTTTCCACATCGGTCACCTGTTCTTCAGAAAGTTCCTTAGTGACCTGTGGAATCCGCTCAAAGCCCGAAGAAAGAATTTCAATATTTCTGCTTTCCAACTCTTTTTGAAGGTTGCCGAAGTTTTCAAAAGGAGCATAGATCAAGATGCCATCATCGTCCACGAACACCTCTTCGGCTCCAAAATCAATCATCTCGAACTCCAGCTCTTCAGGGTCAATTCCCTCCCCATTGATTCTAAAATTACAGGTATGGTCAAACATAAATTCAACCGAGCCTGAGGTGCCCAAATTCCCGTTGCATTTATTGAAATAGCTTCGAATGTTGGCTACAGTACGGGTATTATTGTCTGTTGCTGTCTCAATCAATACTGCGATTCCATGGGGTCCATAACCTTCGAACAAAACCTCTTTGAAGTCCCCAAGGTTTTTATCCGAAGCTCTTTTTATGGCACGTTCAATATTGTCTTTGGGCATATTTACTGCCTTGGCATTCTGGATTACAGCCCGTAATTTGGCATTGGAATCGGGGTCGGGCCCTCCTTCTTTTACAGCCATTACAATTTCTTTTCCGATTCTTGTAAATGCTTTGGACATGGCGGCCCAACGCTTCATTTTCCGGGCTTTTCTAAACTCAAAAGCTCTTCCCATAAACGTTTGTTATTTTTGGATTGTGGCAAATTTAGCAAAAAAAGACCCCTTGTCAAGTGGGCACTTTACGGACCGAAACAGCTAGGTTGGACACTATTTGGTTTTTCGAATCTTATCAATAATTTGGGTGCTTACCCAGTAGATATCCTGTTGGCTGGTAAAAAAAAGATAGTTGCCGTCTTGTGTTATGAAGGGGCAATATTCATAATGTTTGGTATTGATTGCACCACCCATGTTTATGGATTGTGACCAGGTACCCTCAGCATTTTTAAAGCTGATGTACAAATCCCCACGACCAAATCCATCCGGGCGCTCCGAGCAAAAAATAATGTAGGATTCGTCTGGGGCAACACACACATCGGCCTCATAATTCTTCGTGTTTACGGTAGGCCCTAAGGCAATCGCTTTTTGAAACCTTCCATTGACAAATTTGGAAGAGTAAATATCATAGTCTGATTCTTTCCTTTCCGCTGCGGCACTATTATTGGACGAGAAATACATGGTTCCTGAATCAGTGAAGGAAATATAATATTCATTACCGTCCGAGTTGATGTTTGTTCCCACATGTATAGGTTCGGACCATGTTTTTTCCTTGCGCTCCACAAACCAAATATCAACATCCTTTGGGTCTGAAACACCATCCATTGCCCTTTTGGATATAAAATAAAGCCTTTTTTCATCCGGAGAGAGAAATGGGTCGTTGTAACCATAACGTTCGTGGGACAATAGGATTTTGGGCGGTGTCCATTGGTCATCGATACGTTTGGAATATCGAATTTCCGCTTTCCCATTGACATCGACAGCATAGAAAAATTCCTGGTTATCCTTACTGAAAACAGAACCAAATTCGGATTCTTCTGTAGATATAAAGTTGGGGGCGAAAAGCTGAGGTTCCATACCAGGTTTCTCTTGCCCCATATACCTCCCTTTTGGTTGGAAATGCCGCACCTTGGACTCATCGGCTCCCATCCTCACTAAAAAGTCGGCAATGGTATCCAACCCCATTCTTTGGGCTATTTCCAAGGGAACACTTCCCCGGTCATTGGCTTGGTTGATGTCCACTCCGTTTTCAGTAAGTTTCTGTACCATGGGTAGCTTCTTCCGCAATAGGGCCTTCTCCATCATTGCTGGGCCATATCTAACTATCCAAGAGCTGTCTTTTTGCAGCCTTACCAGGGTATCGAACAGGTTTTTCCTTGCGAATTGTACCGCTACATGCAGTGGTGTCATCCCCTCTTGGTCCTCAACCCCGGTTTTTATTCCTTGCTTCATCAAAACGTGGAATACTTTCTCTTGATTACAGGCTACGGCCCAATGCAGCAACGTTCTGCCCCGGTTATCCAAGGTATTGATTGAAGTGGTTTGTAACAAACTGTCCAAGCGGGATAAATTACCGTTGCATGCGGTTCTGTATATGCTTTGCGAAAAAAGTGGTGATCCCATCAATAAAAGAGAAAGCGGGACGAAAAATCCCGGTATTCCACTTTTGAGGATGTTTGCCATAGCTTTTAAAACAACTGTGTTCATTGTGGTATTGGTTAAGGTTGAAATCTACTATTCCCCCAAATAGATTTTCTGGGTCTCGTTAAGATAAATGGGGTAATGGAAATCATCTAATTTTTTCAGCAAGTGGAGAAGTTCTTTTTTTTCTTTCTGTGACAAGTTTTTGGTCACCAAATTAGCCGCGTTGGGAGCTTTGTTATACCCTAAAGCAATGGCTTTTTTTCCATCAGTGGTCAACCGCAAGAGTTTTCCCCTTTTGTCATCTGGATTTGGAAATTCCTCAATAATATTTTTTTCGAGCAGTCTGCGTATGACCCCCATACCTGATGATTTATCGTAGGCCATCATACGTATCAAATCTGTTTTCCCCACTTGGCCCGCGCCGTCCAAGATGGCCGTGAAGGCGAATTCCATATCGGTGGAAAAAGGGGATTCTTCCAAAACCAGTTTGATATAAGTGTTTGAATACCGGCTCAATCGTCCAATATACGCTGCCAATTCGGCTTCTATACTATGCCCTGTAATTTTGGCATCTACCTCTTCCGTATCAGTGACCTTTCGAGAATTTAGCCATTCTAAAAATGCATTGAGGTCTTTTTTTTCAGTAGCTTCCTCCCTGAAATCCTCTACAAGAAAAATAAGCTCCTTAATCAAACCATAAACATCCATAAACAACTTTTTAACACTATTAATTTTGTAAATACTACTTTTAAATTGTTTATTTGTTCAATATTTAAAATTAATTATTAAACAAGTGAATACAAAAACCCCAATCGCTGCAACTATCTTATGCACGGTCTCCTGTTTTTTTAATACAATTTATGCGCAAGTTACTGCAGATTTATTTGGTACCGTTACGGATCAAGTGGGTCAACCCATTGGTGGAGCGTCGGTATACCTTGAAGGTACTGAGAAAGGCGCTCAAACCGACTTCGATGGAAATTATCAAATTCTTGGCATAACGCCAGGCACTTATAATCTAATCGTTAGCTACTTGGGCTACGAAACCCAGACGCAATATAACGTTATTATACGGTCCAAAGGGACCCCCAATTATAACTTTGAGCTTGAAGAAACCGTTGAACAATTGGGCGAAGTTGTTGTAACGAACGCCAATAAGATAAGTCGGCCCAGGGAAACCCCGTTGTCCACCCAGTCCCTTTCCGCGGTAGAGATAGCAACTTACCCCGGCAGTAATAATGATGTGGTTCAAGTTGCACAGACACTTCCTGGGGTATCCCCATCTATTGGCGGGTTTCGCAATGACCTGATCATTCGTGGGGGTGCTCCCAATGAGACGGTGTATTATTTGGACGGTATGGAAATACCCAATGTCAATCATTTTTCGACCCAAGGTAGCGCGGGAGGGCCAGTAGGTCTTATCAATGTTTCATTTATAGATAATGTGACGCTTTCCACATCAGCGTTTGGGGCGCAGTATGATAATCCGCTCTCCGGGGTCCTGCAGTTCAGTCAGCGGAATGGCAATGGTCGCGATTTTAATGGAAACTTTAGGGTAAGTGCCAGTGAAGCGGCCCTGACCTTGGAAGGACCTCTGTTTAAAAAAGACGCAAATGAGGCGAAGACCACATTTCTGGCCTCGGTACGTCGAAGTTATCTGCAGTTTCTGTTTGAAGTGATCGGTTTGCCCTTTCGACCTAATTACTGGGACTACCAGTTTAAGATAAACCATACACTTGATGCGTATAACAATATCAGTCTGATAGGTATTGGTTCCATTGATGATTTTTCGGTTGAGGCTCCTGAGGATTTTGATGCTGAACAACAGGCGCAATTGGAGCAGGCCCCTTTTATTGAACAACGGACCAACGCCATAGGGCTTACTTGGAAAAATCGGTTCAAAGATGGGAGTGGATTCATGCAAACCACTATCAGCAACAATACCTTGGTCAACGATTTTACTCGATTTGAAGACCCAGAAAATGAAACAGGTGTCATTTTCAGTAATGATGCCACGGAATCGGAAACAAAGTTACGTTACGCGCTTACCAAGTTTTTAGGCGATTGGAAATTTACTTCGGGATTCAATCTGCAGTACTCCGATTACGAGAATGAAACCCTGAATCTCACGGATGGTATCGCCTTCAATACCGCGATTGATTTTTTTAAGTATGGTCTTTTCTCCAATGTGACCAAAAGTTTTTTTGATGACGCCCTAGATGTTTCATTTGGCTTTCGATTGGATGACGATACTTTTACGGAGGAAGACAACCTACTCTCCACCTTTTCCCCACGTTTGTCCCTTTCCTATGAATTTTCCGAGAATTGGAGGCTCAACGGGTCTATCGGGCGTTATTACAAGTTGCCCCCCTATACGATATTGGGCTTTAGAAACAATGAAGGTGACCTTGTAAACCAAAATGTAGATTACACTTTGAGCGACCACATCGTATTGGGCTTGCAACATTATTTTGGACCATCTTCCAGCGTATCACTAGAAGGATTTTACAAAAGATATGACGATTATCCCGTCTCCGTTTTGGATGAAGTTTCCCTGGCCAATAAAGGAGCCGATTTTGAAATTTTGGGAAGTGAGGATGTAGAAACCGTTGGTCGGGGCAGAAGCTATGGTGCAGAACTTCAGTTTCAGCAAAAGTTATCGAACAACTTTTACGGTATTTTCGCTTACACCTGGTTCTATAGCGAGTTTACAGGTTTTGATAGGGATACTTTTTTACCGTCAGTATGGGATAGCCGCCATTTGATTTCCTTCACTGGGGGCTATAAGTTCAATCGAAATTGGGAACTAAGTGCCCGTTACCGATTTGCTGGTGAAACGCCATTTGTACCTACAGATTTGGAAGCTACCTTGGCGAACTATCCAGAGGTTATTTTGGACTATGGCCGTTTGGGTGAGGAGAATCTGGATGTTTTCAGTCAATTGGACCTTCGTATCGATAAAAAGTGGAACTTCAAAAATTTATCATTGGATGTCTTCGTGGAGGCCCAAAACGTGCTGGGTCAAAATATCCCGCAACCCCCAGAATTTGGTCTTAACCGAAATACAGATGGAAGTATTGTGGACCCAAGAAGTCTGGTGGAGATTGAAACCGATACCGGACAAATCATCCCGAGTATTGGAATTGTGTTGGATTTTTGATTGCTATCCAACTTTAGAAAGTTACAGGTTAGGTCCAATGTATGTGGGCAGGACTTTCGGTCAAATCCTATTAATCCTATTGATGGTTTTTAAAGTATTAGTTGAAAGACATCCTGAATTCCAAAGGTGTTTGACGGGTTTTGGATTTGAAAAGTTTACTGAAGGATTGCGAATGCTCAAAACCCAAGTCATAGGCGATTTCGCTCACAGATAAGTCTGTTGTCGATAACTTTATTTTGGCTCTGTCAATCAAGGCATTGTGAATATGTTGTTGTGTGGTCTGTCCCGTAAGTCCCTTTAGCATAGCGCTCAAATATTCTGGGGTAAGGTTCAGTTTTTGGGCGATATCATGAACGGAGGGTAAGCCTTTATTGGCTATGTCGCCATCAAAATGCGATTCTAAAAGTGATTCCACCGTATCCAGAATTTGATGGTTCGCCACCTTTCGGGTCAGGAATTGTCTTTGATAAAATCGTTCGGAATAACTCAGCAACAGCTCCAACTGGCTAACGATAATTTGCTGACTGAAGTTGTCCAGATTCGCTTGGTATTCTGTTTTTACGTTTTTGAAAATGCCTTTGATGATGTCCTCCTCTTTTTCAGATAAAAAAAGGGCCTCTCGGACCGAATAATTAAAAAAACGATACTTTTTGATAGTTTGGGCCAGTGAAGTTCCAAATAGAAAATCAGGATGAACCGCCAAAATCCAGCCGGAAGGTTTGTGAGTGGTCCTATCCGAATCGACCAATTCTACGGAGATGACTTGGTCCGGTGCAAAAAAGGTCATTAATCCCTCATCAAAGTCGTAGGACTGTTGGCCGTAACGATATTTTCCCAACACGTTTCGCTTTAAGGAAATAGAATAGAACTTTTGGACCCATTTCAGGCTATTGTTTTCTACTGGAGGGTGTATTTGACCGTAATCCAAAAGACTGATTAGCGGATGTTCCGGGGGCGCAATTTGATTAAAACGGTGTAAATCGCTAATGGTGTGTATTTGATGTATTTTACCGTTGGACATACCTAAAGATATTTGAAATTTTAAAACAATGGAAAACCGAGTGTCTGAACCCTACAAACACCCGGCATTGCCTGATTTTTTTGTGATTCAGACCTTAAGTTTTAGCATTTCCCCCATACCAAAAGCCGAATACAGACCTTGGTGGATTTGGGCCAGTTGCTGGTTGTAGGGCTCAATTTGGGTACCCATTCCCATATGGTCCACTACCGTACGGGCAGGTCTTTGTCCTGCTGGGGTAGCGATAAGCTGGGCTATGGCATCAGCGACGTTTTGCGGGTTTTGTAATGGATTGTTTGCCAATGCGCCTTCAAAGCTTTCAAACGCTTGCTTGGGCGCATGGACCATTTCGCCATAACTGTTATTTTGTGAAATATCGGAAGGCGACATGAGATTGTCCATGAACGAGGTGGGATAGCCTCCCGGTTCCACAATACAAGAATCGACCCCAAAACCGGACAATTCCACGCGATAATTTTCGGCCAAAGCTTCCAGTGCCCATTTAGAGGCATTGTAAGGTCCGTAAAAGGGAAATGCAATTCTACCCAAAAGGCTCGAAATATGGATGAGCAGCCCCGAACCTTGATTTCTGAGGTAGGGGAGAACCGCACGGTTTACCCGTTGTACACCAAATACATTCACATCAAACAGTCGCTTGAAATCGTCAATGGTATATTGTTCCTGAATCCCCAAAACCCCGATACCTGCGTTGTTGATTACCGCATCCAAACCATCGAGCAGGTCAATGGCGTTTGGAACTGCAGTATTCACACTTTCGGTATCGGTAACATCCAGGTCTACAATTTTTGCACCTAAGGCCGCAAGTTGGTCTGCAACTCCCTTGTTTTTAGATGCCGTATTTCGCATGGTAGCGACCACACTATGCCCATGTTCAAGAAGTATCTTTACGGTCAGGGCACCAAAACCCCCATTTGCTCCGGTAATTAAAATTTTTGCCATCATTTTTGTTTTACGAATTGATGGTACAAAGTTGGGGGACAATCCGTTCTGGGGTGTAGCCAAATCTGGGTGTGTTGTAGCCAAAAAAGGAAACCGAAGCCGTAAGAAAGCTATACGTCTTTTGGCAAAAATACTTTTACCCGATTATGGATTCAATCGCGGTGGCCAAATCGATATCCAATGGGGTGATACCGCCTACATCATGGGTGTTGAGTTTTACGGTCAGTTGATTGTACACATTTTCCCAGTTGGGATGATGGTTCATTTTTTCACATTCAAATGCAATCCGGGTCATGATGGAGAACGCTTCTTTAAAGTCAGTGAACCGGAATGATTTGGTAATGCTACCTTCGGCATACATCCAGCCCTCTAGGTCTTTCAGATGGGTTTCTATTTGGGACGGGGTCAGTTTTTCCATATACTCATTTTCATAAAGATACAGGAAAGTACGTCAGAAAGAAAGCGTTTTGATGTTTAAAGTGAAGATTCCCGGATGGGTATCTACCAGATTCTCCCTGCTTTTAAAAATCTTAAAAAAAGAGCACCTCGAGATGTCCTTTTTTATATTCCCGTCATTCAGTTTTATTCGATATCAGCTTCATAGATCGTCCATTTTTCAAAGGGATAAGGCTCTTCCTCGGTTGCCAAATTTTCGTTGGAATCACCATAAAGCAAATATAGCTTTCCGTTAAAGACAGCCATTTGGTGAATAGCGTGTTCCCCATTGGGATTTGTTAAATTATGACTCAATTCATTAAAACTGTTGTTTTCTGTGTTAAAGACGCCCAAGGTCGATTCCTTACCGCTTGGGTCGGTCAGAATTTTATATCCTCCCACGAAAATCAGATTCTCATATTTCTGGACAAAGCTAAACCTCAATTCAGCACCCATATCAAGGGTCTGAATGGAGTTGGGATTGTTCATGTCCACAATATATATAGTACTTTGGGGCGAAAGCTCCGTCCAACTTTTTGAGCCCCCAAAAATGTACATCTTATCATTCACAATGGTCCCGCGCGCACCATAACGTGTTTCGGGAAGTGTTGCAAACAGAGAAAGCGTTTGGGTATCTATGTCCCATTTGTAAATTTTCTTTGTCTCTTCGATATCAAAAAAGGAACCACCTTCCGGATCATCGGCAAATGCACCACCGATAATATAAACCGCATTGTCTTGAACGGCCATCCCAAATCGCGTAAAGTTGATTTTTGTACCATACTCTTCGGATATTAAATTGTTATAAAAAAAGGTTGAAGGGTCCGAAAGGTCATAGTCATAGGCACTTATTTTTTGGGAACCAATGGAAATCAATTGATTATTGACAATATGTAACTGTTTGGATGCAAAATCACTATCGTCCAAATCGTAATTGACAAACTCCTCTTGCGAAAGGTCGTCCAAATTAAATTTTATAACGCGCTCTGGTGGTATTTCCAAAGGATTATCCGGATTATCAAAACGTAATCCAAACTCTCGGTTCACAAAGAAAAAGCTATTTGCGCTGTACGAACCTATCATGCCAGGTGAAGACTCTTCAACCGATGCTGATTCAAAAGTAAAGGCTTCAGTAAATACTAGTTCATTTAAGGATTGTTTGTAATCATCTGGCTCTTTTTCAACAAGGGTGAGGGATAAATCCCCAGACGGCTTTTTTCCACTTTTGGCTGTTGTGCTACCGGCAAGGGTTGCTGTTACTACTCCATCATCAGATACATTAAATTGAAAACCACTGGCGGTCAAATCTGAAACACTTTCGCCAACAAATGTAAAGGAGGATTCTAGAGGAGAGCGGTAATAATCCAACAAAGTTTCCTCTAAACTTGATGCATTTAAATTCACATCATGACGCCTGCGCCATTCTAAAGAGCCATTGGTAAGGCCACCAGAAAAAATGAATTCATCATCCACGATATTGAAATTGTTGGAAATGTTCAAAACGGTCCCCTTGCTCTCTGCTCCGTCTGTCTGAACCTGAGCGGAACTAACCTTCCAAACTTTTGGGTTGCCACTGTTGGTCAATACGTTGACTGTTTCTTTTTTAAGTTCTTCAGTTGTGGGTTCAGAACTCCCATCATCCGGATTGGTCTCCCCATCATTATCCGAGCCGCAACCAGAGAGCATAGCCATCAGCGAAAAGGTCCATAACCATTGATTTTTCATAATTTAAGTTTTTAAGAATTAAGATATTGGAGAAATAAAATACCTTCTTCTTTTTAAAAAGTGGCCGCTTAATTGATGTAAGCTAATTACGAATTGACGAATGATAGATTTGATTTGATGTTTATCTCTGTCTTTAATATTACTCTTTCTAGAATTGAAAAGATTCGCTGTGCTTAAATGGTCAACAATACCTCCTGCAAAACTCATTTTGAACAATGAAGCATTCAGATTCAAAAAATGTTTTTTCGTGTTAATGGCTATTTTAAACAGGTCCTTACTTTAAAAAACTTTACAAGAAAAGTATACTGAGATAAATCACTACACGGTCATGTGTTGTGCAATAGGTCAATTCAACAGAAGATTTTCATTTTTTAATATTAAAACCAGATTTTTACCATCCATTTAAAATAAATTAAAGCAAACAACTATGGGTAAGCACTGTTTTGTTTTTTTATTTCTTTTTTGTTCAATACCATCAAAAGCACAAGAAGCCTCTGGATTTCACTGGCAGATAAAGGATTCAATTTTAGCGGGTCAAATAGAGCGATACATTGAAAAACAGCGTGTGGAAAGTGATGGTTTCCAAAAGGGACTGGGATTTGTTGTTCTTACTAAACGGCCCACAAAAAAAGGAAGACGGCGATATATATTAAATATACAGTACAGTACCTCTTCGGAGGCATTGATTAAGGCATTGGGAAAGCCCATAGGGTACAGTTCATTACAAGATAGAGTGGTATTGATTTATGATGAATCGTATTCAAAAGATTTTGAACTGACTTGGTCCAAACAACAAGGGCGGGAGTTCGAGCGACAAATTTCAAAACATCTTCCTGAAACCAAGAAAATGGTGGTAAAAGATAGTACGGGTAAAGTTTTACTCAAATTGAAAAACTTTACTGATGCCGATTACAACAGATTAGATGGTCAGACTTGTCTCGAAATCGATTCGTTGGGAAATGTGAGGATTTTTTCAGCGGGATACAAAAACTGTTTTGATTCCAGCACACATTGATTTTTGTCGATAATCTTTGGGTCCACGCTATGCGCTCTCACTACAAATACTAATCCCCGAGCTCCTCAATCTTCACTGTGCAAATTTCCTGGGGACATATCCTAATAGGTCAATACCACCAAAAGGTCAAAATCACTTTGGTATTCGTAGGAAACGCCCTTTTCCACATACGGGTCTTCGGTAAAATTCCCGCGGGCGTAGCTGCCGAACGTGATTACCATTTCCACTTCCTAATAGTTGCCCCATAATTGTGTCAAAGGGTAAAATTCCTCTTGCTTTTATTTGGTTTCGTCAATCCTTCTTAATTTTTTGGAAAAAATACGTTCCGGATAGATGACCAATTGCACAAAATTGGCTTCCAGGTTGGAAAAGGAAATACTGCGCTGCCCGTCCACATTGAGCATTAACCGCGGATACAATCTTAAATTGGAACGGATAAGCCAGGTCTGTATACGATTCGGACGGATATCCCAACCAAAGGTGAACCCCAGCGAGGTTCTATTTTGGGATACATCAAAGGTATCCTGATTCTCAAAATCCTCCCGGAACCTTAAATTTTCGCTGGAAACTATGGCTCCAAAAAAAGGAACAAACCCATTGTAATCCCAAAAGTTTTTGGTCACCTCCAATCCATAGGCCCGTCTTCTAATGTCCTGTTCGGCGCCGTATGCCGAATTTGAAGAAGACATACCGCGATAATTCAGCGAAAGGTTCATGTCCCATTTATGAAAATGATAGCCCAAACCAAACTCCAAGGCGATAGAAGCTGTGAACTTGGTCAGATACGGTCTTTTTTCTTGGTTGTACGTACTGTTGCCCAGCCAAAATGCAGAGGAAAACCCAGTACTCAGATAGAAATCGTTCAGCCCCCCTCTTTCCGCCAATTTGAGGGTCTTCCTTTGGGTTTCCCCACTTTCCCACTCTTTTTCGGCGCGTATGGTGGTATCGAACAAAAATCCATAGGAAAGAGATACTTGAAAAGGAGGGGTGTTAATTTCAACCTGCTCTGTTCTTGAAATGTAATAGTCCTGCGCATTGCTGTAGTTCCAGGAAATACCAAGGTTAAAAAAATGTTGACGGTTTCTATAGGTAAGACCGCCAATTAGGGGAAAGGAGGTATGGTTCAGGTTGGGACCATCGCCGAAGCTTAAATTGCCGTTATCTTGTTCGTATAAAAAAGGGGTCCAAACGACACCCAAAAAAGGTCTTATTTTCCCATGTTCAATACGCCATGGGTAAAACTTAAAGCCCGTTTCTACATTTGGGGTATGCAAAATGGTTTGATTTGCCTTTTTGTATTGATTGAATAGGAAAGGAATGGCTACATAAAAGTCTGCATGGCCCCAAAAATGGGTACCTCCAATAATAAAGCGCGGTTCTCCCGATGGTTCTAGACCGAGTTCCTGTATTTGACCTTGGGTATCCAAAAATCGTGTGGAACCGCCAAGACTGGACCGATAGTCGAAACCCAAGTGCATCTCTCCAAAACGATGTCTCGTTTTCTTCTCTACATAGGCCTGTGGGTAAATGCATTTTGTAAATAGGTAAATAGGGAAACCAGTTACAATCAAAATAAAATAAGTGTTCTTTATCATCTGGCAAGTAAGAATTTTTTACTGCCGTAAATTCTTAAATACGTTATTTTTTAATGTCCCAAAAGTTGTGCAAGGCGTCCCACAAATGTGTTTTTCATTAGAAGTTTGAAAGATATTCAGAGGGCGTGAGGTTGGTTTTCTGTTTAAAGGTTCGGTAAAATGTGGATTTTGAGGAGAATCCAGCGTCAAAAGCGATCGCTAAAAGCGTTAAGGATTTATGTTCCCCATTTTTTAAGGCCGTCATGACATAATTCACGCGGTATCCGTTGACAAATTCTACAAAGGACTTGCCATAAATGGTTTTTATCATTTCTGAAATCTTTCTTCGGGAGAGACCATATTCCTTTTTAAGAATGTCGAGGTTTAAGTCGGGGTTGGTAAAAATCTGTTGTTGACCAAAGAGGGCTTCTGTCTTTTTTTTAAAAATGTCTTCCTCGGTACCCGCTATATATTGTAGCGTGTTGGTTTTGTTCAGATTTGGACCGACATAAATAAGTTGGGGAAAGTATTGTTGCCATGCTTTTATTGAAAACCACAGCAGCAAGAGTAATAGGAGGGTGAACTGTAGGTAACTCAAAACCTCCTGTGCAGATATAACCAACGGCTTGACAATCAAAAAAAGGGTCTGTACCAAAATGAGTACGCCCAGAACATAAAGAAATCGGGTAAGCCAGGTGTGAAGTTGATTTTTCCATCCTTTTTTACCGATAATATCCTTGCGCAACAGCAGGAAGGATTTAAAACCATACAAACTGCACAGTATAGGAAACAAGATACTGACTACGAGCAAAAAAGTATCCATAAAGCCGTTTTGCCAAACGCTATATTTGAACGAAACCGAGGAGAAGCCAACATAGAGAAGTACTGCGATTTGAACAGAGGGGATAAGAAAATGGATGACATCATTTCCTTTGAATCGATAGGCCGGTCTTAGTTTTGATTTAAAATAAAAGAATTGCAAGGGACCCATCATCAGTCCAAAATCCAAGGGAAGGTAATAGAGCTGATTGAATTGACCCGGTAAACCAATTAGGAGTATCAAATCGTCGATTAAAACAAGGGATGCCACCAGGACCAATAAACCCAATAAGATAAACGATGTTCTATTTCCCGATTTTTTCAAGAAAAGGACAATGGCTAAAATGAGTCCGAAAATAATAATGGAAGACGCTATCAGGGCCAGCAAAAAGTCCAGTAACGAAATATTCAAAGCGTTTTATTTGCAATACTATTCAATAAGATAGCAGAGTTCGCCCATTTTCCCAAAAAATGTAATGTCTGACCTAAAATGGGATTAATTTGATGGTCCAACTTCTTCGCATCTTGAAAATTTTATTCTACGGTAAGATGATGGTCAATAATATCCTGATAGTGTATTCTCAGGTTTTTGGGGAGCTGGTTCTCTTTGGGCAAAGCGGCCAGGTAACGGTCTTCATTGGTGGTGAACACCCTTTTCAAAATGGGATGGAAATTGCCCAAACGTTGGATCACTTCTTTGATGAACTCCTCGTGCTGCACCAGGTCCTTGCTCCCTAAATGGTAGATGCCCGTTTTGTCGCGGTTTATCAAATAATGGATTTGTTGGGTAAGGCGGTCATCGTTCGTCACGTTGATAATAAGGTTGGGAAAGACTTCTATGGGTTCATTGGACTCCAAAAGCTTTTTAATATCCCGGATTCTTGGAGAGGTATTCCCGAAGACCATGGGCACCCGAAGAATGGCGCTCTTGTTCTTGGGCAATCGCATCAGCATGTTCTCAATTTTTATTTTTAGGCGTCCGTAGATACTTTCCGAGAGCGTTTTGTCCATCTCGTAGGATGGGTATTTGCTGTAAGCATCAAAAACGTTGGCGGAGGAAATGAAGTAGAGTTTGGCCTTGGTATTCATCACATATTCCAGTACGTGCTGATGGGCCTGGATTTGGGCACCAAAGTCGCCCCGTAAAGCAGAAATGATGTAGTCGGGCTTTACCTGCTCCAGAATCTGGAAAATGTCATCTTCCTGAATATCATATCGAAAGAATTGCTGATTGCTTGCATAACTTTTGTTCGTGAAATACGTCCCGTAGGTATCAAAATAGGAGCAAAGTTCCTTGTAGATGGCATTGCCGATAAAACCACTTGCCCCTAAAATTAGAATCTTGTTTTTTTCCAATCGCTAAAAATGAAAGATTTTTATCCCAAACGAATAGGTGGCAAAAGTTATCCTTTATAAAATGGGAGTTTAACAATCACGGCCGGCACCCGTTTTTTTCGTATTTGAACAAAGATTTCAGTATCCGCTTTGGAAAAATCTGTGCTGACATAGCCCAATCCAATTCCCTTTTCCAAGGAAGGGGACATGGTGCCAGATGTGACGTTTCCTATAGAATTTCCATCTGCATCCACCAGTTCGTAACCCTGCCGGGGGATTCCCCGTTCGGTCAGTTCAAAACCCACCAATTTTTTGGGGACGCCCTGTTCTTTCTGTGCGGCCAAAGCTTCTGAATTGACAAAAGCCTTGGTGAATTTGGTGATCCAGCCCAAACCGGCCTCAAGGGGAGAGGTCATGTCATCAATATCGTTGCCGTAGAGGCAATAGCCCATTTCCAAACGCAGCGTATCCCGCGCAGCCAGACCGATGGGTTTGATGCCAAAATCAGCACCAGCTTCCAACACCTTCTTCCAGACCTGTTCTACTTCCGTGTTTTTACAATAGATTTCAAAACCACCTGAACCGGTATATCCCGTTGCCGAAATGATGACGTGCGCTATACCGGCAAAATCCCCAACAACAAAGTTGTAAAACTTGATTTCTGCCAAATCCACAGAAGAGAGGGATTGCATGGCTTCCACTGCTTTTGGGCCTTGAATGGCAAGTAGCGAATAGTCATCAGAAATGTTTCGCATCTCGGCTCCAATCCCTTCATTAAATTTAGAAACGTGGGCCCAATCCTTTTCAATATTGGAGGCATTAACCACCAATAGATAGGTTTCTTCTTTAATGCGATAAACGATAAGATCATCCACAATGCCACCGGTCTCATTGGGGAAACAACTGTATTGAGCCTTTCCCACGGTGAGTTTGGAAGCGTCATTGGAGGTCACTTTTTGAATCAGTTCAAGCGCATTCGGGCCTTCAATCAAAAATTCACCCATGTGGGAGACATCAAAAACCCCTACGCCTTTTCGCACGGTTTCATGCTCTAGGTTCACTCCCTCATAAGAAACCGGCATGTTGAAGCCAGCAAATGGAACCATTTTCGCTCCAAGGGATTCGTGTACCCCGGTCAATGCGGTATTTTTCATACATTCTATTTCTGCGGCGTAAATTTATCGATTTCGATAAACATCCTTCCGCTCAGCATCGGTAATGTTGTGAACAAACCCTGTTAATTTGAATAGAAGCCACATTAACGTTCCAAAAGATAGGATTTCAACTCGTGATAGGTGGCAATTTTGATGGAATGCTTGGTTTTGTGCAAAACCTTTTCAATTTGTGGGGGAATTGCAATATCAATCCCCAAGGTTTCCTTAACGACATCCAAGAATTTGACCGGATGGGCCGTTTCCAAGAAAATGCCCTGTGTATCCGGATGTAGTTCCTGGTATTTTTTCAAACCGAGATAGCCCACGGCGCCGTGGGGGTCGGCCACATAGTTGGATTCGGTGAATAGATGGGACATGGCCTTTCGGGTTTCATCATCGTTGAAGGCGTAACTAGAAAGGTTCTCTTGAAGGGTATTAAAATCATTGTTATAAAGATGACGAATACGGATAAAGTTACTGGGGTCTCCAACATCCATGGCATTGGAAATAGTTGCTAGGGACGGCTTTGGGGAGTATGCTCCGGTTTTCATGAATTTGGGGACCACATCGTTGGCGTTGGTGGAAGCGATAAAATGCTTTACGGGCATACCCAGTTTTTGCGCGACCATTCCCGCACAAATGTTCCCAAAGTTTCCCGATGGTACTGAAAAAACAAGAGAATTATTTTTGGATTGCATCGCCTTGTACGCAAACAAAAAGTAAAATAATTGCGGTAACCAACGGGCGACATTGATACTGTTGGCCGAAGTGAGTTTTTGCTTTTCCACAATGTCCGCATCCAGAAATGCCTTCTTTACCATGGTTTGGCAATCATCGAAAGTACCCTCAACTTCCATGGCAACAATATTTTGACCAAGCGTGGTCAATTGCTTTTCCTGGATATGGCTTACTTTTCCACTGGGATAAAGAATGACCACATTTACCCCATCTACACCTAAAAAACCGTTGGCCACTGCGCCACCTGTATCTCCCGAAGTTGCTACCAAGACAGTAACTTCTGAGTTTTCTCCCTGTGAAAAATAGCCGAGACAATTTGCCATAAATCGGGCACCTACATCTTTAAAGGCCATGGTAGGTCCATGAAAGAGTTCCAAGGTCGAAATGTTTTCTTCGATGGGAACCACGGGAAAATCGAAATCCAATACCTTTTCCAACATTTCGCGTAGGACCATTTCGGGAATGTCTTCCTCAACAAATTGATGGATGGCCCGAAAAGCGATTTCATGATGGCCAAGGGTATGGATGTCCTCAAAAAAGCCATGGGGAAGCCGAATTATTTTTTCAGGAACGTACAGCCCTCGATCTGGGGCTATTCCTTGCACAACCGCTTCTTTAAAAGAGGTGGTGCGTTTTCGATTGTTCAGGCTGTAATATTCCATACTTAACGCAACGTTTTGACCCCTTGGGTATTTACTGGGGATACGTGCACGTCAAATGCTACATCCAGCGTTTCGTAGACTTTTTTCATAGCCTTCGCCACCTGGGTTGCGGTTGCCTCTCCTCGGCTCAAAGCAAAAATTGAAGGACCAGAACCTGATATTCCGCAACCTAGTGCTCCGGTTTGTAGAGATTGGGATTTAATGGCATCAAATCCAGGAATCAAAATGGAGCGGATGGGTTCCACCACATGGTCTTCCAAGGACCGTCCAATGAGTTCATAGTCATTTTTAAAAAGCCCGGCGACCAAACCTGCTAAGTTTCCCCATTGTCGTATCCCTACTTGCAGGCTAAGCTTTGTTTTGAGTATTTTACGGGAGTCCGAGGTCTTGATTTCTATTTGAGGATGGATGACGGTCGCATGGAGTTCCTCGGGCGATGGAAGGGGAACAATGTCCAAAGGCTCATACCCGCGTACCAGGACAAAACCTCCCAATAGGGCAGGGGCCACATTATCGGCATGGGCCACACCACTTGCCAATTTTTCCCCTTGCATGGCAAATTCCACCAGTTCAGGTGGTGAAAAGGGATTTCCGAGAAGTGTATTTATGCCCCAAACGGCTCCTGCGGAACTTGCCGCACTACTTCCAATACCACTGCCAGGTTTTATTTTTTTATGGATTTCTATCTCGAATCCACTTGTGGCACCGCTCTTTTCGAGTAGGGCCAACGCAGCTACTCCTGCTACGTTCTTGTCGGTTTCAAGTGGTAACTCCTGTCCTAAAATTTTTGTGATTCGGATACCTTTTTTGTCCGTTTTGCGTACGATCATTTCGTCACCGACCGCATCCAATGCTACCCCCAACACGTCAAATCCGCAGGAGAGGTTGGCTATGGTTGCCGGACAGAACACTTTGATTTCTTCCATCTTAAAAGTTTCCGATTCGAATAATATCAGCAAAGATACCGGATGCCGTCACATCGGCCCCGGCCCCGGCCCCTTTTATGATGAGCGGTTGGTTGGGATATCTTTCCGTGAAGAACAGCACAATATTGTCACTGCCCTCCAGATTGTAAAAATCATGGCCCCCCGGTATTTTTTGTAAGCCAACCTTGGCCTTGCCCTCTTCAAATTGGGCCACATACTTCAATTTACATCCGTTATCCTCTGCATCCTTGTAGAGTTTTTGAAAATGGTGCTCATGCTTCTTCAGGGACGCGAAGAAGGATGCATTGGAATCTGTTTCCAGGCTTTCTTTAGGCAAAAACCCATTATTTTCAATGGTTTCAATATCCAGATGATGCCCGCTTTCCCTGGCCAAAATCAATATTTTTCGCATCACGTCAATACCACTTAGATCAATGGTAGGGTCCGGTTCGGTATAGCCTTCCTCCTGGGCCCGTTTTACTACATCATGAAAGGTAGTACTGGAATCAAAGGTATTGAACACAAAGTTGAGACTGCCCGAAAGTACGGCTTGGATTTTCTTGATTTTGTCTCCGGAAGCGATAAGATTCTTCAGGGTATCGATAATGGGAAGTCCTGCTCCAACATTCGTCTCAAACAAGAAAGGGGCCTTATATTTTTTGGACAGCTGTTTTAGGTTTTGGTAATAGGCATAATCTGATGAGCAGGCAATTTTGTTACAAGTGACTACGGCGATACTATTGCGCAGAAATTTATGGTACATTTCCGAGATTTCGGCACTGGCCGTATTGTCCACAAAAACGCTATTTCTCAGATTGAGTTTTTGAATTTTTCTGAAAAAACTATCAGGATTTGCTGCCTCACCTTCCAAAAGTTGTTTTTGCCATGTTTTCAGGTCCAATCCCTCGTCATCAAAGTACATGGTCCTGGAATTGCTTATGCCGATGATTCTCGCATTGAGCTTTAACTCTTCTCTTAAATAGGCAGATTGTAATCGAATCTGTTCCAAAAAGCGGGAACCCACATTGCCGACGCCCATAACGAAGAGGTTCAATTGCTTTATGTTTTCTTCAAAAAAGGTTTCATGTAGCGCGTTAAGTGCCTTTTTGATATCATTTTTCTGGATTACTGCGGATATGTTACGTTCGGAAGCCCCTTGGGCAATTGCCCGAATATTGACATTGTTTTTGCCAAGGGTGCTGAACATTTGTCCGCTTAACCCTTGATGACTTTTCATATTGTCCCCCACCAAGGCCACTACCGTCAGATTTTGTTCTACTTGTAGTGGTTTGATTTTGTACGTGGAGATTTCATATTCAAAAGTTTCTTCCACAGCTTCCACTACCCGTTCTACGTCCACTTCTGAAATACCCACACAAATAGAGTGCTCCGAAGAGGCTTGGGTAATGAGTACCACGCTGACATCTTGGACGGACAGTGTTTCGAAAAAGCGTCTGGATATTCCCGGTATCCCAACCATGCCCGGTCCCTCAAGTGAAACCAAAGCGATATTGCTTACATGGCTAATGCCCCGGACCGTTTTTTGGGCACCATGGCTATTTTTAGAGATATGGGTTCCCGGGTCATTGGGGGCGAACGTATTTTTTATGGCAATTGGGATTTCTTTGTCCAATACGGGTTGAATAGTGGGCGGATAAAGTACTTTTGCTCCGAAATGGGAAAGTTCCATTGCTTCTTCATAACTTAAATGGGCCACGGCCTTGGCTTGTTTTACAATTTTTGGATTTGCAGTGTACATGCCGCTTACATCAGTCCATATTTCTAAGATTTCGGCATCCAAGGCACCTGCAAATATGGCAGCTGAAAAGTCAGACCCCCCTCTTCCCAAAGTGGTGGAGTCCCCTTGGATACTTGAGGCAACAAAGCCTGGTAAAATCGTAACATGCTCTTTTCGTTTATGAAAATACTCCTTGGAATTTTTAAGGGTCCATCGAGAATCCACAACAGCTTTTCCAAAAGTACCATCGGTGGTGATAAGTTCTCTACTGTCCTTAAAGGAGCAATCCAAACCTTCACTTTTGAAAAACTCAGCAATGATAAATGCTGACAAAAGCTCTCCATAGCTGACTATTTTGTCCGACAGTTTTGGCGTTAATTCGCCGATTAGGAATGAACCTTCCAACAAGGTTTCCAAGATGTTCAAATCGCTTTTGACCTTACTTAGAATGGAACTTTGCGTTTGTATGGGAATCAGTTCCTTTATTACCGAGATATGTCTGGTTTCAATTTCTTCCAAGCTCTTTTTGTATTTCAAATCCTGCCGGGAAGCCGACAAAGAGGTCTCCAGTAACTTATCGGTAATACCTCCGAATGCGGACAATACAACCACCAAACCTTGCTTTGACCGCTCTTGGACGATGGCTTTTACTTTTCGTATGCTATGGGGAGTGGCGACAGAAGTGCCTCCGAATTTTAAAACTTTCATGATGATTTACTTAGGAATACAGTACTGATAAATTACCGGATGGATGAATACAACAATTACCCCAAAGGGGTGGTGAAACCTGTTGTGAAGAAAAATAAAGTTTCCATTATGCTTAATTCTTCCAGACCTAAGCGGACCGCTGAGGATTGGCTGTAAAAGTAGTATTTTTAGATGCTTTAACAAATGGAAGAAAAATTTTTGCCGAATCCGCATAATTAATCACTTTTTTTTGTCAGATGAAAATTTTAACTGCCGATCAAATCTATCAGGCTGATAAATTTACAATTGAAAAACAGCAAATTACCAGTGATGCGTTAATGGAGCGCGCTGCCGTAAAGCTTTTTGAATGGATTCACGCCCGACTTCAGGGTGTTCCAGTGACCCTCCAAATCTTTTGTGGGATCGGCAACAATGGAGGGGATGGCCTGGCTCTGGCAAGACATCTGTTGGAACATGGGTATTCGCTTAAAGTTTATGTAGTCAATTACAGTGACAAGCGCTCCAAAGATTTTCTTTTGAATTTAGAGCGTCTAAAGGACCGAAAGATTTGGCCGGAATTTCTCAACGCCGGCAGTCCCTTACCGGAAATACAGGCCAATGACATTATTGTAGACGCCATTTTTGGCATTGGCTTAAATCGCGCTCCGCTAACTTGGGTAGGCCAACTGATTGAACATCTCAATACTTTCCAAGCGTTTACTTTGTCTGTGGACATTCCGTCTGGATTACCACAGAATCGACCACCATGGAATCCATCCTATGTGACAAAGGCCGATTATGTTTTGAGTTTCCAAGTTCCCAAACTGACTTTTTTTCTCCCAGGGACAGGTATTTACATAAAGCAATGGGAGGTATTGGATATTGGTTTGGATTCTGATTTCATATCCGAAGTGAATACCGCATATCACTACATTCAAAAGCCTTTGATACAAGAACTGTATCGGCCCAGGTCTAAATTCTCGCATAAAGGAACTTATGGACATGCACTGATTGTTGGTGGGAGCTATGGTAAAATAGGAGCGGTTCAATTGGCGGGTAGGGCCTGTCTGAAATCGGGTAGCGGGTTGGTCACTTTATATGTACCTGAATGTGGTTACCTACCGTTGCAAACATCTTTCCCGGAGGCCATGGTACTAACTTCCGAAGCTGATAATATGATCACGGAAATCAAGGTGCTTTTCAAGCCCTCGGCAGTGGGCATCGGCATGGGACTTGGAATGGATAAGAAAACAGTTGGGGCGTTTGGCAGTTTTTTAAAAAAGATTGAAAGTCCCGTGGTGATTGATGCGGACGGCATCAATATTTTGGCGAAGCATCCTGAAATACAAAGGGATATACCAAAAAATTCAATTTTGACCCCTCACCCTAAGGAACTTGAGCGGTTATTGGGAGTTTGGAAAGATGATTTTGAAAAGTTGGACAAAGCGATGCAGTTTTGCCAAAAGCACGAATGTATTTTGGTGCTCAAAGGTGCAAATACATTTGTGATGAACGGTGAAAAAGGCTATATCAACAGTACGGGAAATCCAGGAATGGCCACTGGAGGAAGTGGAGACGTCTTAACGGGAATCATGACTGGCCTATTGGCCCAAAAATATCCCAGTTTGGATGCTGCCCTTTTTGGTGTGTACCTTCATGGACTATCTGGGGACATTGGGGCTTCTAATGAAAGTTTTGAGGCGTTGTTGGCTTCAGATATTGTTGATAATCTAGGTAAAGCTTTCGGTGAAATACTTCGGAAAGAAAAACCAGGGGAAGTGTCTAAAAATTAAGTTTATTTATTCTTATTGGCACTTTTGAGACGTTTTTTTATCCAGGCTACGGCATTGTCATATTCTATGAAAAACTCCATATTTTTTTTGTAGAAAAGTTTCTCAATTTTAAAGTTGTGCATATCGATCTCCTTTTTGGAGACAATCGCGAAGGCCTTTAAATTTTCCAGTCCACGTATGTAGTTGTAAATGGTTGGGTCTACTGCATAAGAGTTTTTGCGCAGACTGATGTAGCCAAAGTTTTTGTCTCTAAAATGAATTTCAGATATACCGATAATCTGGTAGGCTCTCTCCAGGGTAAGTGTAGCTCCTTCCTCAAATGTAGAAACCATAAAGTCATTGTAGACTTGTACAGTACCGATATCCAACTGGTACTCACGTACCACGATGGGTTTCCTATACGCAATTCTCATTCCCAGGTGTTATAGTGTCTCGTTACGAATGTAGAAGTAAAGCACATCGTGATAAAAAAATCTAGATTAACAGCGTAAATATCGTGTGTACGGTAAAATGATAACCCGATTTAAAAGTAAAGCCGACCCATCGGTCGGCTTTACTTTTACTAGGTGAGTTTTGTTACTCCGCCTCTTGGGATTTTTTTGGTTTTTTGATTTTTATGGTGAGTTCCTCTTTTTTCTCATCCAAATCCATAAAAATGCTGTCTCCTTCTTCCAATTTGGAGTTAACAATTTCTTCGGCCAGCGCATCTTCAATATATTTTTGAATGGCCCGCTTGAGAGGTCTGGCACCATATTGTTTGTCAAATCCTTTTTCGGCGATATAATCTTTGGCCTTTTCGGAAAGGCTTAAGTCGTATCCAATATCCTTGATTCTGTCAAACAATTTGTTCAGTTCGATATCAATGATTTTATGGATATGCTCTCGCTCTAGAGGATTAAAAACGATTACATCATCAATACGATTTAAAAATTCAGGTGCAAATGCCTTTTTCAATGCATTTTCGATTACGCTTTTATGATGACTATCGGCTTGGGCCTTTTTGGCAGCGGTTCCGAAACCGACACCTTGTCCAAAATCTTTTAATTGACGTGCCCCTATGTTGGATGTCATTATGATGATTGTATTTCTAAAATCAATCTTCCTTCCCAGGCTATCCGTCAAGTAGCCGTCGTCCAGTACTTGCAACAGCATGTTGAAAACATCGGGGTGTGCTTTTTCTACCTCATCCAATAAGATGACCGAATAGGGTTTTCTACGTACCTTTTCCGTCAATTGCCCTCCTTCTTCATAACCAACATAACCGGGAGGAGCACCGACAAGTCTGGAAATGGCAAATTTTTCCATGTACTCACTCATATCGATTCGGATGAGGGCATCTTCGGAATCAAAGAGTTCCTTGGCCAAAATTTTGGCCAACTGGGTCTTTCCAACACCGGTCTGTCCTAAGAATATAAATGAACCGATAGGTTTGTTGGGGTCTTTCAATCCCGCGCGATTTCTTTGAATGGCCTTGGCCACTTTGGCCACCGCTTCATCCTGACCGATAACAAAGCCTTTTATAAGTTGTGGTAACTCGGCCAGCTTGTTGCTTTCCGTTTGTGCAATACGATTTACAGGAATTCCGCTCATCATGGAAACAACATCTGCCACATTTTCGTCGGAAACGGTCTCTCGGTGCATTTTGCTCTCTTCTTCCCAACGTTCTTGGGCGGATAGGAGCTCTTTCTCCAATCGTTTTTCATCATCCCTAAGCTTTGCCGCTTCCTCGTATTTCTGCTTTTTGACCACGCTGTTCTTTAGCTTCCTGACGTCTTCCAGCTGTGTTTCCAACTCCAAAATCTGCTTGGGAACATCCATATTGACGATATGTACCCGTGAACCTGCTTCATCTAGCGCATCTATGGCCTTGTCGGGAAGAAATCTGTCCGTCATGTAGCGATTGGTAAGCTTAACACATGCTAAAATGGCATCATCTGTGTAATTGACATTGTGGTGGTCTTCGTATTTACCCTTTATGTTCATCAGGATTTCGATGGTTTCCTCTACGGTCGTAGGTTCTACCATGACTTTCTGAAAACGACGTTCCAGAGCACCGTCCTTTTCAATATATTTGCTGTATTCATCTAAAGTAGTGGCTCCAATACATTGAATCTCACCACTGGCCAATGCAGGTTTGAACATATTGGAAGCGTCCAAACTCCCTGTGGCGCCTCCTGCTCCGACGATGGTATGTATTTCGTCAATGAACAAGATAATATCGTCGTTTTTCTCCAGCTCGTTCATCACGGCCTTCATACGTTCTTCAAACTGACCCCTGTATTTCGTACCGGCCACCAAAGAGGCCAAATCAAGGGTCACCACTCTTTTGTTGTATAAGATTCGGGACACCTTTTTGTTTATGATGCGAAGGGCGAGCCCCTCTGCAATGGCACTTTTACCCACACCGGGCTCTCCTATGAGCAATGGGTTGTTCTTTTTCCTTCGGCTTAAAATCTGGGATACCCTTTCAATTTCCTTTTCCCTGCCCACTACGGGGTCCAGCTTATTCTCTTCGGCCAAGCGGGTCAGGTCCCTCCCGAAATTATCCAATACCGGGGTTTTCGATTTTTTACTTCCTTTCTGACTGGAACTGCCCCCGAAGCTACTTTCCTTGGAATCCCCGCTCTCTTCTGGATCACTGGGAAAGGATTCCGCCCGAGGCGTGTCCAAATAGTCATCATCGCTGGTAATCATCGATTTAAACTGTTCCTTCACATTATCATAATCCACTTTGAGTTTATGGAGCAGCTTTGTGGTGGGGTCATTTTCGTTACGTAAAATGCACAACAACAGATGTGCCGTATTTATGGAAGAGCTTTGAAACAATTTTGCTTCCAAAAAAGTAGTCTTCAAGGCACGTTCTGCCTGTCTTGTAAGATGTAGGTTTTTTTTATCCTTTTGGATTGAACCTGTATTGGGATTGGCGGGACTCAAGATTTCCACCTTTCTCCGCAAGTGGTCCAAATCTACGTCCAAGGCATCCAAAATATTGATTGCCTTGCCGTTTCCATCCCGTAAAAGACCTAGCATCAAGTGTTCCGTTCCTATAAAATCATGTCCCAATCTAAGGGCCTCTTCCTTACTGTAAGCGATAACGTCTTTTACTCTAGGGGAAAAATTATCATCCATATGCTTCCTTATTCAGCAATTAAAATTAATAAAAGTATGCATACGCAGGTCAAATACCGTACCCATATTCGACAAACATGGTTTAAAAGTCGAAATAACGTGCTTTTTCCTTTCACTTTAACAAAGATTTAGAACGACCTGAAAAGTTGTCCGAAATGTTGATAATTTTTTTAATAAAGTCAGTGCCTGTAGCACACCAAGGGTCGATTTTACGTATATTGCCACGATGTTTTAACCTGTAAATCTAGATGATTTTAGTATGGCGGAAGGAGAAAAGTTAATCCCCATCAATATTGAAGATGAGATGAAATCGGCCTACATTGATTATTCAATGTCGGTCATTGTGTCACGTGCCCTGCCCGATGTCAGGGACGGTTTAAAACCTGTTCATAGACGGGTTTTGTTTGGAATGCATGAACTCGGGGTGAGGTCTACAAGTGCACATAAAAAATCTGCCCGTATCGTTGGGGAGGTCCTTGGAAAATATCACCCACATGGAGACACTTCGGTCTACGACACTATGGTGCGTATGGCACAGGAGTGGAGCCTGCGCTACATGCTTATTGATGGGCAAGGAAATTTTGGTTCTGTAGATGGTGATAGTCCGGCGGCGATGCGGTATACGGAAGCACGTATGCGCAAAATCGCGGATGAAATGCTGGCGGATATCGAAAAGGATACGGTAGACCATCAGCTGAATTTTGACGATTCCTTAAAAGAACCTACCGTACTTCCCACCCGTATTCCCAACTTACTGGTCAATGGCGCTTCTGGAATTGCAGTGGGCATGGCGACCAACATGCCGCCCCACAATCTATCTGAGGTAGTTGACGGAACAGTAGCATATATTGATGATAGCGATATCGATATTGATGGGTTGATGACACACATCAAAGCCCCTGATTTTCCTACTGGAGGGATAATTTATGGTTATGAAGGTGTAAAAGAAGCATTCTATTCCGGGAGGGGTCGTGTTGTAATGCGGGCCAAAGCTTCCTTTGAGGAAGTGCAAGGGAAGGAGTGCATTATAGTGACCGAAATTCCCTATCAGGTCAATAAGGCGGATATGATCAAGAAAACCGCCGATTTAATCAATGAAAAGAAAGTCGAGGGTATCTCTACCATACGGGATGAGTCAGATAGAAAAGGAATGCGCATTGTCTACATCCTCAAGCGAGACGCCATTCCAAACATTGTCCTTAATACCCTGTACAAATACACTGCGCTCCAATCTTCGTTCAGCGTCAATAATATTGCCCTGGTCAATGGTAGACCGCAATTATTGAATTTGAAGGACATTATCCACCATTTTGTGGAACATCGTCATGAGGTTGTAGTACGAAGAACGAAGTATGAACTGAAAAAAGCAGAAGATCGCGCCCATATCTTGGAGGGACTCATCATCGCTTCAGATAATATTGACGAGGTAATCGCGATAATTCGAGGTTCTTCAAATGTTGAAGAGGCCCGTAGTAGCTTGATGGAACGCTTCAAACTTACCGAAATTCAGGCCAAGGCCATTGTTGAAATGCGTTTACGCCAGCTTACCGGTTTGGAGCAGGATAAATTGCGCGAGGAATATGAGGAGCTCAAGAAGACCATTGAGGACCTCAAAGATATTTTGGCCAAAAAGGAGCGTAGAATGCAAATTATTAAAGATGAGCTTCTTGAGGTGAAAGAAAAGTACGGGGACGAGAGAAGGTCGGAAATCAATTTTGCCGGGGGAGATTTGAGCATCGAGGATATGATTCCCGACGAACAAGTGGTCATTACCATTTCCCATGCCGGATACATCAAAAGAACTCCTTTGACAGAGTATAAAATCCAGAATAGGGGAGGCGTAGGGCAAAAAGCATCTTCCACCCGCAACGAGGACTTTTTGGAGCATCTATTCGTAGGTACCAACCATCAATATATGCTGTTTTTTACGCAGAAAGGAAAATGTTTCTGGATGCGTGTCTTTGAAATTCCAGAGGGTAGCCGTACCTCGAAAGGTAGGGCCATTCAGAATCTTATCAATATCGAGCAGGAAGATAAGGTCAAGGCATTTATTTGTACCCGCGACTTAAAGGATGAAGATTACGTAAACAGTCACTACGTAATTATGGCCACCAAAAAAGGGACGGTGAAAAAGACCTCGTTGGAACAGTATTCACGTCCTCGCCAAAACGGTATCAATGCCATTACCATACGTGAAGGCGATGAACTCCTGGAGGCCAAATTAACTACGGGGACCAGTCAAATTCTGCTGGGCCTAAAGTCTGGAAAAGCGATTCGTTTTGAAGAGGGAAAGACCAGACCTATGGGTCGAAATGCATCTGGAGTCCGGGGCATTACGCTTGCTAGTGATACGGATGAAGTCATTGGTATGATATCTGTCCACAATTTTGAAGACGATATCTTGGTTGTTTCCGAAAATGGTTATGGAAAGCGTTCTACTATTGACGACTATCGTATCACCAACCGAGGTGGTAAAGGGGTCAAGACAATCTCCATAACCGAGAAAACAGGTGGCTTGGTCGCCATTAAAAACGTTTCGGATACCGATGATTTGATGATCATCAACAAATCTGGTATCGCCATACGTATGAGCGTAGAGGATTTGCGAGTCATGGGAAGAGCCACCCAGGGCGTAAAGCTGATAAACTTAAAGGATGCTGATTCAATAGCTGCAGTTGCCAAGGTAATGAAAGAAGAAGATGCTGTTGATGATTCGGATATTCGGGATATTGAAGTCAATGAATAAATGGTACGGATTTTGAAAATACCCCCTCGTGAACTGAAAATAATCAATAAACACTAATTTATAATTTCATTAAAATGAAGACGAAAGTTTTACTACTGATTGCTATAAGTATTTCTGCACTTGGTTTTTCGCAGAAGAATGAGATCAAAGCAGCGGAAAAAGCGCTAAAAGCCGGAGATGCGGAAACGGCGAAAACCGCTTTGGAAGGCGCTTCCTCCACCATTGATGCCGCTGACCCCAAACTACAAGCGCAATATTATGCGGTAAAGGGGAATGTATATTATGACCTTGCCAAAAAAGGAGATGCTTCCGCATTTCAACCCGCTATCGATGCCTACAACAAGGTGATTTCGGTAGAAGAGGCCAGTGGTCGCGAAAAATACACGGCAGTAGCCAGCCAACAAATGGGGCAAATGACCGCCGATTTGGTAAACTCAGCAGTAGAGGACAACAACAACAAGAAATTTGGTGAAGCTGCAGAAAAGCTTTATTTGGGATATTCGTTGAGTCCGAAAGATACCATATATCTGTATTACGCTGCCAGCAGTGCGGTAAACGGACAAAAGTACGACCAAGCGTTAAAGTATTACAATGAACTCAAAACTGTAGGTTATGACGGCAGTGGCGTACGCTATACCGCGGTAAACGTGGAATCAGGTGAAGTAGAGGAGATGGACCAAAAAACCAGGGACCTTTATATCAAAGCTGGTACGCATAAAGATGCCAAAGACGAAAAAACACCGTCCAAGAAGCCAGAAATTGTAAAAAATATTGCTTTGATTTATCAACAGTTGGGAGATAATGACAAAGCCTTGGCGGCTTACTCCGATGCCCGTGCCCTTGAGCCAGATGACGTTAACTTGGTCTTAGGAGAGGCCAATTTGTACTATGCTATGGGAGACAAGGATAAATTCAAGGAACTGATGAGCAAGGCCTCAGAGATGGCCCCGGATAACGCTGATTTGCTTTATAACATTGGGGTAATCAATATGGAACAGGGTAATATGGAAGATGCCAGGGCTGCTTACAAAAAGGCTTTGGAAGTAGACCCAAGTTATATCAATGCGCTACTGAATTTATCCACGACCTATGTCAACGAAGGTAACGGATTGATTGATGAGATGAACAGTTTGGGTAATTCGAGGGCCGATATTGCCAGATACGACGAGTTAAAACAGGAAAAAGATGACCTTTTCACAGAAGGAGCCAAAGTATTGGAAGACGCATTAAAGACCAATCCTGATAATCAAAGTGTGCTTACCCAATTGAAGAATATCTATGGTGCGCTGGGTGACAATGACAATTTTATGAGAATCAAAAAGCTCCTTGGAGAATAAAGAGTATCACAACTAAAGTAAAAAGCCTCGATAAAACATATCGGGGCTTTTTTTAAATGACTTTTTTGATCACCCGTAGTTTATGGGTGTATAGTCTTCGCTCCGCATTGAAAATTCCAGTGTGATCTAACCTATCGATACGCACCTCCCCGTATACATGAATGATGAAGTTGTCCTGTAAGATAATGCCAACATGATTGATAATTCCTTCCTCATTATCAAAAAAAGCCAGATCACCCGCTTCACTTTCTTCAATGAAGCTCAGTGCCTCTCCTTGCTTTGATTGCGCTTCTATCTCTCTCGACAATGTATATCCGTTGATTCTGTAGACCATTTGAGAAAATCCAGGACTATCAATACCAAAAGGTGTTTTTCCACCCCCTAAATAAGGTGCTTTTAGGTAAAGAAGTGCCGTTTTTATTAAACTGGACTTTTCATGGGAACCTTGCGTAAAATCTCCTTCAAATATGTGTTGGAAACTCTGGGTTTTAGTTAGGACAGACCCTAGTACAATAGGTTGCAACATTTTTTCATCCGTAGAATATACATGAGAAATGAGATCATTGGAATAACAGGGAAGTGCTATTTTTTCCCTTTCTAAATATTCTTCCTCAGGAATCTCCTGTAGCTGTAGATTGCTCACCCATCCTTCGCAAGTGTCAAATGCCATGCGGACTCTGGACCATTTTTTTCGGGCTTCCAAAATTTTGAAATGTTCTCCATACAGCAACTGTGAGATCATTTCACTCCCATCTTGGGGAGCTGACCTTAAGGCAACGATACTTTGCGGACAAACCCCGTAGCGCATTGAAAGGACTTATTTTAAATTAAAGGGATTCCAAAACCAATGCAGAAGCACCTCCACCACCATTACAAATGGCAGCGGCCCCCAGTTTGCCACCGTTTTGCTTTAGGACGTTCAAGAGCGTAATGGTGATTCGCGCACCGGAGCAACCTAAAGGATGTCCTAGGGATACCGCGCCACCATGAACATTTACTTTGTCGTCTTCCAATCCCAGCAGTTTCATATTGGCCAGACCCACCACGGAAAAGGCTTCGTTAAACTCAAAAAAGTCAATGTCATCTATAGAGACCCCCGCCCTGTCCAATGCTTTGGGTAACGCTTTGGCGGGTGCAGTGGTGAACCATTTGGGTTCGTGGGCAGCATCGGCGTATCCCTTGATATGGGCCAAAGGTTCTAGATTTAATTCTTTGGCTTTGGTTTCACTCATCAACACTACGGCTGCCGCCCCGTCGTTAATTGTGGAAGCATTGGCCGCTGTCACGGTTCCTTCTTTTGAAAAAGCAGCTCTTAAATGGGGTATTTTTTCGAGTTTTACATTTTTGAATTCTTCATCTTCAGTGACCAGAATAGGTTCCCCTCTACGTTGTGGTACTTCTACTGGAATTACTTCGTCCTTAAATTTTCCTGAACTCCAAGCGTCTGCCGACCTTTTATAGGACTGTACGGCAAATGCATCTTGTTCTTCCCTGGTAAAATCATACTTTTCAGCACAAGCATCGGCGCATACTCCCATGGCATTTTGGTCATAAGCATCAACCAAGCCATCTTTCTGCATACCATCTACTAAGGTGGCGGGACCAAATTTCATACCACCCCGCATGTAATTGTAATGGGGTATTAAACTCATATTTTCCATGCCTCCCGCGACAACTATGGAATTTTCCCCCAAGGCAATGGATTGTGCCCCTTGCATAATCGCTTTCATCCCAGACGCACACACTTTGTTTACGGTGGTACAGGGGACCGTATTTGGAATTCCTGCGTAAATGGCGGCCTGTCTTGCAGGCGCTTGGCCTGTCCCTGCCTGAACCACATTTCCCATCAAGACTTCCTCTATTCTATCTGGTGCCAAACCTATTTTCTTTAAGGCGCCTTCAATGGCAATAGCGCCAAGTTTGGGTGCAGGAATGCGCGATAATGCCCCCATGAAACTCCCAATCGGAGTTCGGACTGCGGAGACAATAACTACTTTGTTCATATTCGTTTCTTTACCGGTGCAAAATACTAAAATTAAACGCATGGGACCAGAACACCATGCGTACTCCTTTTATTTATATTTTCTATTTTTGGAACATACCACATACGCATGGGAACAACATTGGATAATGCTTATAAGTATCAATCACTTATCTACAAATATGTTCTCTATGCGCTTTCCGTCGCATTGATTGTTTTTTTCTTTCCGAAAGAGGGCAAGTTCAAATATGAATTTCAAAAAGGAAAGCCTTGGCAGTATGAGAATTTATATGCACCTATAGATTTTTCGATAAAAAAGACCGATGATGAAATAGCCAAAGAGCAGGATTTCATCAAAGACAACAAAACAGATTACTATACTTTCGACCCATCTGTCCCTGAAGAAGTCAAGACAGAGCTCAAACAAAAGTTGAGCAGCTTTTTTGAACAATTTGGGACCGATAAACGCAAACAAAAGACCCTAGCGGATTTGGCGAATCAGGCTGTGGACAGCATCTATTATTATGGGATATTTCAAGATATCCCTATTTCCGATGCAATATTCATTGTAAAGAACAATGAGGCTAGCACCGTGAGCTCAAACAATTTCATGAACTTATCGGATGCCAAACAACAGCTCAGAAACATTCTCAGTGGGAACACTACGGGCGCACCTCTTGTCCGTATGATTCAACAAGGTTTGGAACCCAACGTTTTTTTCAATAAAACACTTACCGATAGGGCGTTGGAAGAAGAACTGTCACAAATTTCCTTAACCCGTGGAGAGATATCCGAGGGTAGGCTTCTTATCGCGAAAGGTGAGGTGGTTGAGGATGAAAACTTTAAAATTCTCAGTTCTTTGAGAGCAGAGTACGAATCTGAGCTTTGGCGGGGTGATAATTTTTTTTACATCCTCTTTGGATATTCCATTTTAGTTGCTTTGGTATTGATGATGCTTTTTTTGTTCATCAAACAATATCGACCGGAGATATTCAAGAACAATAATAAGCTCACTTTTATCTTTGTCAACATCTTGCTGATGGTATTGGCAACTACCTTGATGGTCAAAAATCAGGAGGGATACGTTTACGTCGTCCCCCTGTGTATTCTTCCTTTAATTCTAAAGAATTTTTTTGATGCCAGATTGGGACTTTTCGTCCATGTTCTTACTGTTTTGATTCTTGGCTTTGTGGTACCGAACAGCTTTGAATATATGTTTCTGCAGATCATTGCCGGGATAGTCACTATTTTAACGGCCTCTGAACTTTACAAGCGTGCCAATTTGTTCATTTCAGTAGGTCAGATTACGCTTATTTATATTATCGGCTATTTTGCTTTCCATATTATCCATGAGGGAAATCTGGAAGGTATCGAATGGATTTTGTTCGGGATTTTTGTTCTTAACGGACTGCTCACCCTTTTCGCCCAACCTTTGATTTATATCTATGAAAAGATATTTGGACTGGTATCCGACGTTTCCCTTTTGGAACTGTCAGATACCAACTCAAAGCTTCTAAAAGAGCTATCGGACAAGGCACCTGGAACTTTTCACCATTCCCTTCAAGTGGCCAATTTAGCTGAAGCTGCGGCCAATGAAATCGGGGCCAACGCGATGCTGGTGCGTGTGGGCGCTCTATATCATGACATAGGAAAGATGAAAAACCCAGCTTTTTTTACCGAGAATCAGACGACAAATATTAATCCTCATGATGATTTACCTCCAAAAGAAAGCGCCAAGATTATAATAGATCATGTTATTGAAGGTATTGAAGTGGCCCGCAAATACAAGCTCCCCGATCGTATCATTGATTTTTTACGTACCCACCATGGGACAACCACGGTATATTATTTTTTTAAAAAGCAGCAGGAGATGGATGCTGAAGTAGATGTATTGGATTTTAAGTATCCTGGTCCAACTCCTTTTTCCAAAGAGACCGCAATACTGATGATGTCCGATGCTGTTGAGGCGGCCTCAAAAAGTCTTAAGAACCCGACCTATCAAATTGTAGATGATTTCGTCGAAAAAATAGTGAAAGGGCAAATGCAGGCAGATCAATTCATCAATGCCAATATCACACTAAAAGAAATAGAAATGGTAAAAAAAATATTGAAACAAAAGCTGACCAATATCTATCACCTTCGCGTAGAATATCCCGAATAGCGGTTGCAAAAAAACATAAAAAGTGTTGCTATGTAACAAATGAAAAGGTACATTTGCATCCGCTAAAAAAGAATGGGACGCAAGGTCTTATACTGGAGAGGTGGCAGAGTGGTAATGCAGCAGATTGCTAATCTGTGAACGCGTAAGTGTTCCCCGAGTTCGAGTCTCGGTCTCTCCGCTAAATCTCCTTAGTCTCGGGGTGTAGCGTAGCCCGGTTATCGCGCCTGCTTTGGGAGCAGGAGGTCGCAGGTTCGAATCCTGCCACCCCGACGAAACCATTTTTTATGGTATCATCGAATAGCTAACTTTATGATTATCAATAATTTATTTTTTTGATTTCATTTGGTTAGCTATTTTTTTATTAAAAAAGTGACCTATTCGGTTATCTAAAGCGAGAGCAAAAAAATTTAATATTTGGTTTTGTGAAAACCGTGCCGACCTAGAATATGTCATTATATCCATTAGTACGCGTAGTCTGTTTGATGGTATGAAAGAAAATGGGCAAGCGAATATTGCTTCTTTTGGAGACTTGAAAATTTCATCTGTTTGTTCTGTAAGAATCACCTATAGTTATCAATGAAATAACTTCTGGACCCTGAAGGAACATTAGCCGCTAAATTACGTACTGTTGTTTCCATCGATTGGGTTACTTAAGGAAATTCTTTTATCATAATGGAAAATATCTCATGCCATACTAAAATTTTACAATTCCATCATTCTTGTGATTGAACAGGATTTTCCATTTCAGTTCAAGAAAACCGTTGGGGTCATGTACTTCTTAAATATGGAAAAGGAAAGAATCGAGTAGTTATGCAAGGTTTATTGGAGAATACAATGGAAATTACACCTTCAAAACACACGTCTTATAAAATACGTTCCTAGCTGTAAAACTAAAAATTGATGGATTCGATATTGTATTGAACCCATACAGCTTTTGATTATTTTCATTACCATTAGTAATTCCATACAAAGCAACGATACGCTTATAGCATTTTGAAGCCAAATGAACCTTGCAGACAAATAATTGGTCTTGAACAACAATACCAAAAAATGGTTTCCACCGAACTTTGCTCACGTTAATCATTAAATATTGAGCACAATGGAAACTAAAAAAGTCATTTTGATAGCAGCATTGATTTTTGGTGGTTTTACTGGGGTAAAAGCACAAAAAACAGACGCTATAATGACCAAGACCCAAATTATCAATGCATCTGCTGATGAAGTTTGGGGAAGGTTGCGAAAATTGGATAAAATTGAGGAGTTGACCCCAGATTTTATAGGGGATTCTTGGATTACCGGGACTATTGGAGTTGGAGCAACGCGAAGCTGTTCTGCCCCAGGACAAACCAGAAAGACCGCGGATAATCCAGCATTTACCGAAACCATCTTGGCCTATGACGATGAAAAACGATTTTACTCCTATGCTGTATCTGGAGTTCCAGCGAAGAATATGGTCAATTCCTTCAAGGTAGTGGACCTAGGTTACAAAAAGTGTATGGTAGTTTGGAGTTCTAGGGGCTGGACTTTTATGGAAAATCCACAAATGAACAAAGAACAGTTTGTGGGCTTTTTGGATATGGTCTCCAACCAACTAATGGCGCGACTCTACGAATTGCACAACTCTAAATCGTAATGCGATACTCCAGCTGGCAAAAGCATCTTTGAAACAAAGGTGCTTTTGTCTTTTAATACCTTTAGGCAATGAATAAAATTGCAAGTTCCCTATTATCGTTCTTGTTTTCCCTATCAGGTTTAATGGCCCAAGAAGGACGTATGGTTTTGAAAAGTGACTTCCTAAATACCAAAACCGAGGTTCAAATTTTTCATTTGGGAGATAAAAATGAAATCGAATCGATAGTTTATTTTACTGATGGTGAAAAACTTATGCGAGCCGGTTTTCCGGAAAGTCTCATGGCGCTTTTCAAAAAAGGCAAAATCCCAAAGACGTATTTGGTCTTTGTGAGTTCGGTGAATTTAGATAGTGGTGTTGATAAACGAAATGACTACTTTTTTTGCAATCCAGCTTATTTGAATTTTTTTGAGCAAGAGCTGATACCCCAGGTCGAAAAGGCGATAGGCCAATCCTTTACCGCCGAGTCACGGAGTTTACTCGGAATATCCTTCGGTGGTTTAAATGCCGCTTGGTTTTCCGCCAAATCCCAGCTTTTTGCGAAGTATGCTTTGTTGTCCCCGATTACCTATCCCTGTGAAAAACTCATCCAGGATATTACTTTTTCAAAAAATAAAAGCCTAAAAATCTATCTATCCACTGGAAAAAACGATGCGGAGAACTACGTGGTTCCCCTTCAAAATATTTACAATACAAAACAATACCGTATCCAGTTTGAGAAAACCCAAGGGGGGCATGATTTTGAAAATTGGTTGGGACAGCTCGAGAGTGTGTTTAACTTTTTGATGGATCAAAAATGATATTGGCCTATGAATCATATCAGCTTAAAGAGACTAGGGTATTTGAAAAAGTAGTATTCAAACCGCCATTTAAACCATCGGTGACTTTTGAACAAGAAGCCTGTTTTATTTATTCGGTAGCGGGAGAAGGGATGCTTTACGGAGGAAAGGAGAAGGGAACCATAACATCGAAAGAGAGCATTTTGATGAAATGCGGTTCGTTTGTGAACCACTGGAAAAGTGCGGGGAACAGCGAATTTTGTGAGATTATCGCCATACACGTCACTCCAGGGATATTGGATTTTATTTACGAGGACGGCGTACCTGATTTTTTGAGGTCCAAAAATGTACTGAATCACCAGGTATTCACCAAGATTCCCCAGAAGACAATAATTGACGAATACATCAAAGGGTTACTCTTTTATTTTGAAAATCCAGAATTGATCAATGACGATTTGATAGTCCTAAAACTTAAGGAACTCATTCTTTTGTTACATACTATTGATTATCCGGGAATAAGGGAGCTGCTTAACGGCTTATTTGATCCAGTGGTGCTGAACTTTAAGGCCATAATACAGTCTCAACTTTTTGAAGAATTGGAGTTGAGGGACTATGCCGATTTGACCAATATGAGCATTTCCACCTTCAAACGCAGGTTCAAAGCGATTTTTAACGATACGCCGTCACATTATATTACCAACAAACGACTGGAAAAAGCAGCTCAGCTTTTGAAATTTACGGACAAAAGAGTGACGGACGTGTGTTTTGAATGTGGGTTTAATAGCCTCAGTACATTTTCCAAATCCTTTTCAAAAAAATATCGGCTTTCACCTTCGGACTACAAAAAAGACTCTTGAACTTTTTGAACAGATCTATGGGCTTATCCAACAAACGAATGATCATCATTATTTGGAAATTTGTGTATCCATCCATTGAAACAAACTGCCCAATACCTTCGAAATAATGGCTAAGGAACTAGGCAGTGACCAAAAAAGAAATGGCTCATAGTGCTAACATACAAGAATCAATAATGATTAATGTTCCCAAAGAGAAACTCTGGGAGACAACCGCGCTGCAATTTTCTAGGATAGGTGACTGGAGTTCGGGTGTGGTGCGTTCAAAAGGTAATGGCACTAGCCAACTCGGTGCAGCGTGTATGGAAAGACTTTGTGAACCCAGCTATCGGGGATTTACGAAAACTATCGAAAGAATAGTGGACTACAAGCCAGAAATATATCAATTTACCTATTAGATTGTAGCAGGCATGCCCAAAATGGTCCAAAGGGCTACGAACACCTGGACGCACATTGACCGCGGCGAGGCTACGCAAATCATGATGGATGTCAACATGGAGTTAAAAGGATTTGTAGGATGGTTAATGAGGAAACCTATGCAAAAACGGATGGGAAAAATCCTGAGGGAAAATCTAGAAGAGCTAAAAACATTTGTGGAGACCGGGCAGGTGCACGAAAGAAAGAAAAGGGTAAATTCTTAAAATAGACATAAAATTAGTAGACGACCGGTCAATTTTATATATTTGCTGCATAAACCATGGTACGTTATGCGGCAGACGGTGAAACCTAGTAAAAAAATGGATTTCCTCATAGAGAAGGGAATGATGTTATTGTGGAGCAAAGGATATAATGCAACAAGCGTCAAAGATATTGTCGATGCAGCCGAAGTACCCAAAGGCTCCTTTTATTTCTATTTTGAAAGCAAGGAAGATTTCGCCGTTAAGGCTATTGAAATGTATTTTGACAAAATATTTCCCCCAGCCTTGGAAATTTTGCAGAATACGATGGTAGGTCCCAAACAACGTTTAATCAATTTTTATGACTATCGGGCCCATATAGTAAAGGAAGAGTTCGACTGTAAAATGGGATGTATGGGCTGTAACTTGGCCAATGAAATGGGAGAGCACAGTGAAGCGATACGCAAATCGATAGAGAATAAGACCTATCTGATTAAGAACCATATCCAAGAAGTTGTGGAGGAAGCACAGAATTATGGTGAAATGGATGATTCCATAGAGGCCTTGGATTGGGTCAATTTTATTGAAGATGCTGGGAGAGGGGCTATGGTTAGCATGAAAGAGATGAATGATTGCTACCCAATTGAAAATTTCTTAAGAATGGTAAAGCGCATGCTGTAATTTTTTTATTTAATAAATAGACGACCGGTCAACTATTTTTCGTGATCTGTCAAACGGATACATTCAAAAACGTCAATCTATAAACAATAAACCAAAACTGTCTAAAATGAATGCATTAAATAAGGCTGGGCGAGCCAGCAACACCTTTGCCAAAAAATGGGCTGAATTTGTGATTCGGTTCAAATGGTCTGTACTTATAGTTTCCGCCCTATTGGCGGTAGGGATGGTTTCTCAAGGAAAAATGCAGTTCGATGGGGATTACCATGTTTTCTTCTCAGAAAGCAATCCCGAATTAGAAGCTTTTGACGCCCTACAGGATAAATACACTAAGGACGACAATATTCTGATAGTGTTGGCCCCGAAGAACAAGAACGTATTTACACGGGAGAACCTTATGGCCATTGAGGAGCTCACCACTGAAGCTTGGAACACACCGTACTCTTCAAGGGTAGATGCCCTGACTAACTATCAACATACCCGAGCGGAAGGGGACGATCTTTACGTCGATGATCTTTCCTATCAATCTTTCTCCAAATCTGATGCTGACATCGCCAGGATACGGGAGATTGCCTTACACGAGCCACTTTTGGTACACCGATTAATAAATGAAGATGGGAGTGTAACGGCCATTAATGTCACGGTTCGCTTACCGGGCGAGAATAGTGCTTTGGAAATTCCCGAAGTAACCGCCGCAACACGCAAAATGATCATCGATTTCCAAACAGCTCACCCGGAGTTTGATATATATACCACAGGATTGGTTCCACTGAATACGGCCTTTTTTGAATACTCCGAGAAAGACTTCGCCAGGGTAGGGCTGATGATTCTTATTGTAATGGTGCTGACCCTTGTATTGACCCGAAATATTTTCGCGATGATTTCCACGTTGATGGTGTTCATGTTTTCCTTGATGGCCTCATTGGGTTTTATTGGTCTTTTTGGTATCAAGCTTACACCACCTTCGGCCGTTTTTCCCACAATGATTTTGACCCTGGCGGTCGCTGATAGTATTCACATTCTTATTACCTACCTACAAAAAGTGCGTACGGATGGGTTAGAAAAAAAGGAAGCACTGGTAGAAAGCATGCGATTGAATTTTATGCCGGTGCTCATTACGAGCCTCACGACCGTAATCGGTTTTCTCACATTTAATTTTGGTGATGTACCGCCCTTTTGGGACTTGGGGAATATCGTTGCCTTTGGTATGACGATGGCCTTTCTTTTCTCTACGACCCTGTTACCTGCCTTGATCGCCATCTTTCCGCTTTGGAAGAAAAAAAAGGTTCAAGAACAAAAGAAAGGTTCCAGTTGGTATTCCAATCTGGGGCTTTGGGTGGTAAAACGCCCAAAAGGCATCACTGTAGCTTCCTTGGCCATTATAGTGGGCCTTGCTTATTTGGGCTCTTTCAATGTTTTCAATGATGAATTCGTCGAGTATTTTGATACCTCTGTGAAGTTTAGGCAAGACAGTGATTTTATCAATGAAAATCTTACGGGATTTTACAATGTTGAGTTCTCGGTAGGCAGTGGAGAAAGTGGGGGAATAAACAGCCCGGAGTACCTTCAAAAACTAAATGAATTCGAAAACTGGTTGGAAAATCAACCAGAAGTAGTCCATGTCAATGCGTTTACAGAGGTGGCGCGGAGAGTGAACAAATCAATGCACGGCGATGACAAGACCTATTACAAAGTACCTGAAAATAGGGAAGAAGCGGCACAATATCTGCTACTGTATGAACTTTCCTTGCCCTTTGGACTCGATTTGAACAATCAAATTAATGTGGATAAGTCCGAAACCCGGGTAACTGCAACTTTGGAGAATAACTCGAGTGTAGAGATGATAGCATTTGCCGAACGTGCCGAAAAATGGTTGGAGGACAATACCCCAAAGGCCATGCATTCTATTGGGGTAAGCCCCACTTTAATGTTTTCCAAATTAGGTTTCCGACAGGCGGATAGTATGTTCAATGGAAACGTTGTGGCCTTGATACTTATCTCTTTAGTATTGATGTTGGCCCTAAGAAATATAAAACTGGGCTTACTGAGCATTATTCCCAATGTTGCTCCAGTGCTTGTAGGTTTTGGTTTATGGTGGCTTTATAAGGGAACTATCAACACGGGAATGGTCATTGTTTTTGGGATGACGCTGGGAATCATTGTGGACGATACTGTACATTTTATGAGCAAATTCCTTAGAGCCCGAAGAGAGCTGGGATACTCCGCTAGAGCTGCTGTGGTATATGCTTTTGAAACCGTAGGTAGGGCTTTGGTGACCACCACCATAGTGCTGATAGCCGGTTTTGCAGTGCTATCTACCTCCCCTTTCGCTTTAAATAGTTATATGGCCCGTATTACCTTGATTATCATTACATCAGCCTTAATTATTGACTTTTTGTTGTTGCCTGCACTCTTGATATTGGTAAGTGGCGATACTACTCAAATCGCCAAACGGAGTACCCTAAAACCACAAGTTCAATTAGAAAAGTAAAATAAATTCAATTCAATAAAAGCAAATAGAGATGAAAAAACGATTCATGACCAGCATTACCCTTTTTACCGGTTTTGCTTTATTAAGCGCACAAACAGCTGAAGAGCGGGGTTTGGAAATCGCAAAGGCCGCAGAGAAAGCGGATTTGGGTTTTGGAAGTTCAACCGTGGAACTAAAGATGACCCTTAAGAATAAAAACGGACAAACTTCGGAACGCTACCTCGAGAACAAAACTTTGGAACTCACAGTGGATGGGGATAAATCCCTCATCGTATTCAATAGCCCAAAAGATGTCAAAGGAACGGCTACCCTAACATTTACCCATAAAGTGGGGAGCGATGACCAATGGCTGTACTTGCCTTCTATTGCTCGGGTGAAGCGTATATCCTCAAATAATAAATCTGGACCGTTTGTAGGGAGTGAGTTTGCGTATGAGGATTTATCATCACAAGAAGTGGAAAAATACAACTACAAATTTCTTGGGCAAAAAGGCCCTATGCTGATGGTAGAACAAGATCCTGTTGATCCTAAATCTGGATATACAAGAAGAATTGCTACGTATAATATGGACAAAGGATATCGATTGGAGAAAATTGACTTTTATGACCGTAAAAATGCACTACTTAAAACCTTGACGTATTCCGATTACAAATTGTACAAGGACAAATTTTGGAGAGCGGGCAAGTTAAAAATGGTCAACCACCAAAGCAATAAGGAAACCTTGCTTGAATTCAGGGATTATAATTTTGAATTAGACCTTTCTGATGAAGATTTCTCACAGGTAGCTCTAAAAAGGGTGGGCAGGTAAAAAAATGTGTTGATTGATGGATGCTCGTTGAAAGCAAAAGGCTGGCACTATAGATTCCCCCTCTGGCCTTTTGCTGACCATCATAGTATCGCAAAATGGTAGGAAAAAGTCTTGGTTATCCAATTTTAATGTTTTGAAATCTCGGTTTGGGGTTGCAATTGCCGCTTTTGCCAAGCCTTCAGCTGCTTCCAGGTGATACGTTTTGGAACTGGGGTTGGGCAACTGATGGAACTGTGGATAATGGGCCTGGCCAGCTTTGTATTCTTTACGTATAACTTGGATTTGGAAGGTTCTCTAGATGTACGATTTACATTAGGTTATTTGTTTGATCGTACTTGTTCCGCTCTTATCTCATAACAAAAACGCATGGTTCGGAGTGATTTTACCAATTCTCATTCCTGGAATTAGACGCTCCGCATTTGTTCAAATTTAAAAGTATGACACACATTAGGCTTGCCCAAGGTTTTTATGAGCTTACCGGTCAATATCTGTGGATTTCAATTTTTATAGTAACTCAAGGTACATCCCCATTTCTCTGGTCGCAGGTAAAAGACCCTGAAACTAAAGCAACACATGATTTTGGGATTGAAATTGCAGGTGAGTATCGCTATTTTTATGATGGACCCCAATTTGCAGATCAATTAGATCAATATCCATCCCTAGCTTTTATCCCTGAGTATTCCGTGGAGCGGGACTCCGGGTATGAGAGCCTTAATTTCAAGGGTTTTGTAAGGCTTGATCGTGACGATGAACGTACCCATTGGGACGTACGTGAACTTTTTTATCAGAAGGCCAAGGGCAATTGGGAGTTGAGTATTGGGCTTAAAAAGATTTTTTGGGGGGTCATAGAAAGCAACCACTTGGTAGATATTATCAACCAAACCGATGCTGTGGAGGCCTTTGATGGTGAACAAAAGCTTGGACAGCCCATGGTACAGTTCAGTTGGATTACCAACAAGTTCGGAACCTTTGATTTCTTTTACCTCCCCTTTCATAGACAACGGACATTTCCAGGAGAAAAAGGACGTTTACGGTTCGGAACTGTAATCAACCAGGATGATATTGATTATGAAAGTGGGGCTGCGGAATGGAGACAAGACCTTGCTTTGAGATGGAAACACTATATCGGTGCTTTTGATTTAGGAATTTCCCACTTTTACGGTAACGGCAGGGAACCTTTATTTGTTTTCACTCCGGATGGAGAAATCAATTCCTTTTATCCTGTCATTAACCAGACCGGTTTCGACATGCAAATAACCCATGATGCTTTTTTATGGAAACTCGAATCTATTTATCGGTATGCAGATGCACAGGATTTCTTTGCCTTTGCTGCGGGATTGGAATATACCTTTAGTAATATTGATGGAAACGGATTGGACATCGGTATATTGGGCGAATACTTATATGATGAAAGGGACGAATTGACCCTGAACGGGCTTCAAAATGATATTTTCATCGCGTCTAGGATTGCCTTCAATGATGTACAAGATACCTCTATTCTCATAGGAGGCCTAATGGACCTAGAATCGAGTAGCAGGATTTTTAGTCTGGAAGCTTCAAGAAGGTTCGGATCCAACTGGACCGCTGAGGTGGAAGCACGTATTTTTTCGAGCATTGACAATTCAGAACTAATATTTGGTAATTTTCGCGAAGACAGCTTTTTAAGACTGGCGATATCTCGATTTTTTTAATTGTACGGCAAATGAACCTTGTCTTTTATCTTTAAATCTTAACAATAGTGTTGTAGTTCAAAAAAGAGAGAACCTAGCTGATAAGCGATACTTTTTCTGAACCTTTCGTTTATAACCTATGTTGTCGACCAAGTCAAACTCAAGGATACGTTGCTTAAAGTCTCCAATTTTCTTTTTTTTAGGATATACCTAAAATGCGGAACAATAACTCAACTTTCGTAAAATTGTATCTTTGGTCAGTGGTTGAAAACAGCTGTTCCAAATTACTTTATTGTTCTATTATGTTGTTTTCGATTTAGGGTTTATCTATATTTGCCGCCAATTTGGGAAAGGTCGATTCAAACTAAAAGCGATTCTCATCTGCTTTTAAACTGAAAAGTGGAAAAGCGGATGAAATTGACCAAGGCATCTTGTTAAGGCAGTGTGGATAGGAATAAGCCTTATTACGATTTTAAAAGGTCGCGTAGCTCAGCTGGATAGAGCATCTGCCTTCTAAGCAGACGGTCATAGGTTCGAATCCTATCGCGATCAC
>ERZ1740067.42-NODE-42-length-97038-cov-42.559356_pt1 | contig 97038 bp, 82 predicted proteins | sample MGYA00581736_ERZ1740067 | MGnify/ENA primary metagenome ERZ1740067 (study PRJEB43018, sample SAMN04849236) | marine metagenome | isolation source: floating plastic debris | place: Pacific Ocean | collected 2008-08-27 | study: EMG produced TPA metagenomics assembly...
GACTGCGGCAAGTTGGACCCTTGGCATGAATTGCCCTCCGATCCGCCCTCCAAGCGGACAGGCGCGCTGCTGGTTCCAGCTTCCGGGTGTCATCGCTCAGACCAACGCGCTCACTCGTGAGCGGACCTCTTGACCGTTCTTTCTTCCTTACTGAGCGCCATTCGAGATCTCATTGAGCAGATATCCGGCCATGGCGAATTCATGATAAAGTGCGTAACCAAGATTGCGGATGCGGCGCAGATTGGTCTCGGTTGCCGCCATATCGCCGCGGCTGCGTAACAAAAGCGCTTCGTAGAACAAGCCCTCGGTCAGCATGCCCCGCCGAGAGAGAGGAAGCGACGCAAACTCCGACGCCCTGAATATCGGCTCGGTCTCCAACGGATCGAAGAGCCGCGATCGCTCGACCTCGCCCAGATAGTAGCCGATCAGCATTTCCTGCCACACCGACGGATCGCCGACCTTGAGCCGCGCCTCCCAATTGGCGGGCGTGATTGTCGTCCACAACTGCTGCAGCTTCTGTTCGGCCTCATCCTCGGCATCAAGAGCCTTGGTGCCGAACATGATCATCGCGATGTAGGGTACATATCTGTGGTTCGTCTCAAGAAATCGTCGCGCCGTCCGTTCCCACCCCGACGCTCCGGCCAACGTCCGAATGCGCGCCTTGTCGAACAGATCATCGACGCTCTCGTCCGAGAAACCGTCAACGATCTCCAGGGCGTCCGACATCCGTCCGGTAGCAATCAAAAGATCAAGCTGCAGCGCAAGCGCACGGTTTCCCGACTGGTCCGGCACGGCCTCGTCCAAAGCGTCCGCTGCACGATCCAGCGCATGAAGCAACGCTGTAAGCGCGGCATAGGACTGGAGTGCAATCTCCGGCATGGAAGAGACCGCAAGCGACCGGAACGTATCTTGCGCTGCCAGAATACCTTCGGCGTCCGGATCGTTCAAAGCCCCATCGCGCAGCGCCTGCCTAAATGCGATGTTCGCTTGAGCAAAGTCCAGGATCTGTCGGTTTTGATCGCGCACGTCTGGTGCCAGGGGATCATCGTTGGTCATGTGGCGCGCATAGGCGCTGGCCAGTTGATCGGCCTTTTTCAAGCGGTCAGATCGACCGGAGAAGGAGAAACCGTAAGCAGCCAGCAGACCGATCTTGGGCTGCGCGAGATGCGTTGAAACTGCTGCATTCAGGACGAGATCCTCGCACCATTGTCGAGGCTCTTCCGCCGGGCAGGCTTGGCGGATGTCCCAGAAGGCCCGGCCGTCATCGGACGCCATGAAGACCCGATTGACCAGAGCCGCAGCGAAAGCGGCACGATCCGGGTCGTGGTCCAGGACCGAGTGATGTGCAATGATCTCCTTGGCCAGCCATTGCGCCTGATCGGTTGGCCAGAGCGCGGCGTCCGGGTAGGCTTCGATCAGCCGGTCAATTGCGTCGAGCCGCGCTTGCGGCCGGCGGTCCGGCAGGTACTGCGCCACAGCACAGATCATCAGACCACGTGCTGCCTCCGGCGTCCCACCCGACTGCGCCTCGTCGATCATCGCGGAGAGTTCCGCCCGCTCATCATGCTGCATCCACCAAAGGCGATCAATCTGGCAGTATTCCGTGACGGTCTGTCGGCGCGCCGCATGCACGAAAGCTGGATAGGCAACCAAGAACGTGTCGCGGGCCAGGTCCGGCGATGTCTCCAAAGCAGCGTCGAATGCTCTGGCCGCCTCAGACAGCTTGTTGTCGGCAAGGTAGCGCGCACCGTCGAATGCCGATGCAGCGGCCGGGTCGGCGGGCCTGTCAGGCAGCGTGGCCGGGGCCATGAGACGACGCTGCGTGTCCCACAAGCGTTGTGTTACGAAATCGACATCCATGACATCACCGACCCGGTCCCAGAAAACCAAGGACCGCAGAAGACTGTCGGCATCCCGCAACGATCGCTCGGCTGGAGGCGACCGCGCAGCGGAAAACTCGGCAGCATCGACAGCCAGTTCCCGATAAGATGGTGCAATCAAATAGCGTTGCAGACGTTTGAGGTCGGTGACTGAATATCGCTCTTGGAGCCAATCGCGCAATGGCGGTTCCAGACCATCGAGAAACGCGGCGGTCGTCTCGGCCGTGATCATCCATTGCCGGAAACTGTCGACGCGATAGGGCATCTCGTCCATCAGCGTCTCAAGACCCAGACCGGGCGGGTGTTCGATGACGACCGCCCCCTCATTCTCGGCCGTCTGATCGAAGAACTCGATCCGAAAGCTGTGATCGGGCAAAGCGTAAGCCTCGTCGATAAACCTGACACCGGGCAGCGTCTGGCCATGGCGCTCCCAATGCCAATCGCGAAGCCCTTCGACGGCTTTTTGCACCTGAGGCCAGCCGTCGGCGTCATTCGCTTCGGTAGACAGTTCGGCGCCCAGAAACACGCGGATCGGGCGCGTCTCAACGTCGGGCAGCCAGCCTATAACTTCCTGGTAAGCCTGCTGTTGCACGATAGGCGTCGGCGTGCGTGCCTCTTCAGGCGCGTCGTTCTGCAGTTCATCTTTTTGCTGAGCGACAGGAGGCAAAGCATGGGCGACCCGGGTTGCCCTATCGTTCTCATCTCCCCTGAAGATGTCTGCTTCCGAAGCATCAGGCCAGGGGCCTGCGAACCGCCCACCAGGATAGATCTCGGCGATTCCCATCTGTTCGTCTACCCGCGCGGCAAGATCTTCTGAAGCAGCATCGGGATGCTCGGCCGCAAAATCAAGAATGGTCGGCAGGTTTTTCAGGCCGCGGCCAAGTTTGATAATTTCCCAGAGATCTTCGATCAAGCGACCCTCGCGGGCGGCACGCGCTTCCTGCATGGTGCTCCTAAATTGCGCAGGAACCCGGTTAATGAGAGCATCACCGATACCGCCTGGAATAAGAACGGTAGGTCTCTTCTGGAGTTCCAACGCCGCTTTGAACGCGACTGCTCCACTTCCGTCGGTTGCGATATTTCCGGTAATCTTCCAGATCGGCAGGGTCCATCGTGGGACGTGAAAGTATTCTGCGTCGGTATCGACCCCTTCAATGACAAAACGCTCGTCGGCGATGAAATCGAAGAACGCCGCCTCCGGCCCCTGCAACTCATCTGATCTGATAAAAGGGTGATGCTCGAAGGTTGGGATCGAGATACTCAGTGGCTCTTGACCGGGTGCTGCGATTTCCACCTCATCTTTAGGGAGGTTTGGCGACGCGATAAGCTTGATGCGTCGAGGGACCGGGAACCCCCAAAGATCGGAGAAGAACTTTGCCATGTCTTCCCAGGACAGGTTGACGTACCAGTCATTCAGTGCCCGGTCGGTCGAATAGGTCAGCGTTAACGGCCAGTCTTGATCCGCTGGAATAGAAGGAAACAGCGTATCAAGGCCCGAAGTGTCGATCCCATATTTGGCCGGCATCAGATGCTCGTATTCAGTGAAGAGACGGCGCATCTCGTCAAAGCGCTCTGGCCCGGTCTCATGCCAGAGCAGATAACCCGCCACCGCATCAAAGGCGTCTTCCGAGCGGGCCGCGCGCTGGGAATCGTCCATGCCCGGCGGTAGTTCCAAGAGCGCAGCGAGATGCCCTTCCGTGTTTTCGTAGTAGATGTGCGCCTCGCGTCGCTCGACATAGACAAATGAACCGAGGCCAAGGGCGATGACGGCACAAAGCGAGGCCGAGGCGATCCGCACCCACCGCGCCTGGCGAATGCGGCGCAGAACCCTGTCGCGCCAAGGGCGGAGGATGTCGATCAGCGCATCGTGCTGGACCTCGTAGCGCTCGGCCCGGCCGTATTTGCGCGTGCGCAGCACCCGGTCGGACGCCAGTTGTTTCAGCGCCGCCTCGACGCGGGCCGGCTTGGCGTCCGAGATCTGGGCGAGGTCATCGACCGAAAACGACAGCTTCAGACCGCTTGGTGGCGCCAAAGACGTTAGAAGCCGGGCCACCAGGACCTGATCGCGCGCCCGCTTTGGCATGACCGCGTGGACGTAATCCGATAGGATCTGGTCGCGCCCGCCCAGCACGTCGGCATATAGTGCAAGGTCGAGCGTCTCGTCGCCGCGCTGCTCCGCCGCGTCCCAGATCCGGCTGCAGATGAGCTGCAGCATCGGCAGATCGAGACCCGGCTCAACCGCATGCGATCCCGGCCCCCGCCCTGCAGCGTCGCGCAGATCCATCAGCAACCGCTCCAGCAATGCTGGCGCGTATGTTTTGCCAAAGAGCCTCGCCGGTCCGGTGATCGCTTCAGTCGGATCGCTCCCCCGCCCCAGCGGCGCCAGACGGTAGGTCGAGGTGAAAAGCGACACGACATCGGTCCGGAAGGGCTCGAGCGCGGCGAGAAATTCCTCGCGCAGGCTGACCACGATGCGAATATCGAGCGCGCTGTCCCGGATGAGCGCGGCCAGCTCCTTCTTCATCGGGTCGAGGTTGGTCTGCTGATTGATCAGAAACTCTTCGAACTGGTCAAGCACAAGGATGCAAGTCCGATCGTCGGCCGCCAGAATAAGCCGGGTCAGGTCTTTGAGCGATGGCGAACCGGCCCGAGGTGAAGGCACACCGACCTTCTCGGCATGCGCTGCCAGCGCCTCGCGCAGATCATGGAGCGGGGCTTCTCCGGCCCAGGCATCGAACAAGATCGCCTGCGCCTGATCGTCTTCGAGCGCGGGGATGACCTTGGCCCGCAAGAGCGAGGATTTCCCCCGCCCCGACACGCCGTAAAACACCGTCCAGCGGCCCGAAAAGATCTTGTTGGCCAGCAGGCGCGCATCCTCGTCACGCCCAAAGAGCAGATGCGCTTCCTGCCGCTCGAAGGGTCGCAGACCGATATATGGGCTGTTGCCCTCCACCATAGCCTAAAACGCGGCCATCTGGGGCAGTTCGGCCAGAACATCACGGGCGAAATCCGTGGGTGACTGGTCTTCGGTCCGCGCACCCAGCTGCTGCCAGGCAAACCGTTCGAGCTCCGTGTCGGGCCGCCGAATGGCCGTTATCGAGCCGGATTTGCCCACGATCTGAACGGACCGGAACACCTGCATGACGATGCGGTATTGCCAGGTATCAAGCGCGTAGCCGAGGAAGATCAGCGGAAAGCGCTGGAACGGCCGATGAAACGGGGCCGGGATCTGGGTATGTTGGTTCTGAAGCCGGCTGATGAATTTCAGATGGTCGGTTTCGGTGAGGACCACCGTGTCGATTTCGAGATCCGGCGGCAGGTTGTCCTGCGCGAAAAGCGCCCCCATGGGGCGGTAGATGACCCGGTCGACATCCGGCATTGTGAATTCGTCCGAAAGGTGATGCTCGAACGCGCCTGTGTCGCGGATTACGAGGATGCGGCCATCGAGCGCGTGCTCGGAAGATGACATGATGTGGCTGACGATAGCATAGCTCAGGCCCTGCTTGGCCAAGTATTGCTCGAGCGATGTGTCCCACGATGTCGCGACGATCAAAGGCAGGGTCGGTATACCGGCAAGCATTTCAAAGACCGTCTCGTCAACCTTTGCCTGGGCGTTTCCGCGGCCCTCGACGATGTCCCGAAACTCCGCCAGAAACGCATCCCGGCTGCCACAGGCGCGCTCGACATATTCGGCCGCGGTTGCGAGCGATGCCGCCTCGCGCGGGTCTGTGTCCTCGACCAGAGCCGCCGCAAGCGACCGCGAACAGAGCTGCGCGTTGGCATCGAGTTCGCAACCGATGAACGGAATGCGCTTGCCCGTCGCAAGGGCCTTGCGCGTGAAGAGGATCGAGCTTGCGTTGCCCGCGTCGGCCTGGGACCGCGCGCGCATTTTTTCGATGTAGTGCTGCTTGTAGTCCAGCAGGGCCTTGCCGACCTTGATCTCAAAAGCGGGGAGCGAGCCCTCTGGCTCTTCGGCCGAGAAGAAGTCGGCCGGCTGGTTCAGGCCTTCGCGAAACGCTTCGAGCCATTTTTGGTCACTCTCGTTTCGGTCCCACAGATATCCGGGCCAGCACTCGTCGGCGAGAAACGGCAGAACATCTACATCGTTTTCACGAGCATGCAAAAGTTCGAGCGCGGTGATCGACGCGTCTCCGTCACCGCCCTGCTTTTTCGTAGGCACCCAACCCCGGCGCCAGGCGACCAGAAGCACGACCAGATCACATCCCTCGACCAGACGCCGACAAGCGGAGACGGTCTCCTCTGTCATGGCCCCCATGTGCTCCATCATCACAGGGGTCCATTCATGTGAGACGATGACGTCTTTCACCACCTTGCGGTGGCGCTCCAGGTCGTCGGAAGTCGACGACACAAACACCCGGATTGGTCGAGGACGAGCGCCCGTCATAGATCCGACCGAGGAATCGCGGAATAAACTTGCGCTATCAAGATCGCCTTCCGCTCCAATTCACTTTCAACCAATAGGCTGGACTAAAGCACAACTCCCCCTTACTGCCAAGGGTTGCACGCGCCGGGCCGGACCGCCGCATGAGATGCCGAGTGGGCCAAGGGCTCGTTCTAAAAGCAGATTGCACGACATTGGATACGGGCCGATGATGTGAACGCTTCTGACGGCACAAATGTGCCAAGATGGATCGACGATGATCCACAAAGAAGGATGGTCACATGATCAATCCCCTCAGAAGGCCCACATCAAGGCGACTAGACACTTTGCCGAGTTCATCGGCAGCTCGCCGTATACCGCCACAGCCGAAGATCTCCGCGCCTATCCATATCGAGAAGGGCAAGATCGGCAAGGATCGGAAGGTGATGTTATCATTCTACCTCTTGAACCATTTATGCGAAAGTTAGTTAGAGGTGCACACGAAGAGCTGGCTCTTTCCCGTGAAGTCTGGGATCAATCAGCTGTCGCCGGACCAGCTGCGTTTCGCCGTCGAGGTCGGCAAGAACTTGGCCAAGATAAAACAGCCGAGCAGCACGCCGCACAGCTTGCGCCATAGCTTTGCCAGGTCACGCCAAGCTGAGCACAACCACGCCGACCGCCCCTTTCACGATCAAGCCGAGCGAGAGCGCATATATCGAAGCGTTCAACAGCCGCTTACGCGAGGATTGCAAGACGCGCATACGGATCTCAGGCAATGTTCTCGCGCTGCTCGACTTAGGTTAACGACCTTGACCACCACTGCGCGCATCGGTGTAGTCCAGCAGCGGACGAGAAAAATGGAGACCATAGCAATTGATGCGGGATAATTCTGGAGCAGCCGACAACAGCGGGTATCCGCGCCTAGAGGACAAGATCGCCTGGTACGACAAGCGTAGCCTTTCAGCGCAACGCTATTTCATGGCAATAAAAACCGCTCAGATCGTCGTGGCTGCTTTGATTCCGGCAACAGCATTGATCGACCGCGAAAACAATTCAATCCCTGGAATACTCGGTGCGGTTGTACTCATACTTGAGGGGCTGCAGGAGCTGGGCATGTTTCGGCAGAACTGGCAGAAGTATCGTTCAAGTTGCGAGGCCTTGCGCCATGAGAAATATCTCTATCTGGCGGTTGCGGGTCCTTTCGCCGGTCTCGCGGACGATGAGAGATTGCGTCTTCTGGCCGAACGGGTAGAGCAGCTGATCTCGCTGGAGCACAGCAATTGGGTGGCTCAATTTGAGGATAATGTTTCGGAGTCTTCAGCGAAGAAGAAGCTGTAGTGTTTAACGTTGGCACCCTGTCGGCTAGGAGAATTCAGCGCTTTTCGGTGCCCTGATGACGTATTAGTGGGCGCCAAGCAGACCTTCAATTGGCCCTCGATAAAGTCGGCTGGATCCGCAGCCTAATTCTTCGCTGCGCCACATATCAATGGCAGGTTTCCCGCCGCCGCGTGGCGAAGCATATTACGCCAGTGCAGAAACTTTAGTGCTGCGAGAGCACGCTGCGTAAATTGGTAACAGGTGAGATGAGCTCGCAGCGGCCGAATGCCGGTGGAGCGATATCGCGTTGAGCCCAGGCACGACAGCGGACTTCTGAGTGCGCGGCCAAGCCCTTGAGTTTACGACACATCGCCGAGGGTAGCGTCGTTTGCGCCCTAGGCGAGGATGTTGGAGCGGTAAGCGGCGAAATCTAGGTCCGAACCCATTCCACGAACTCGAATTTCCCGCTGCTTGCGCTCGCAGCACAGGTTTTGCTGCGCATGCATCATCGTCGACGCTGGAACGCGGCGTTAAGGTCAGCCATTGGTGCCGGGCACAGCGAGGTTTTGCGAGGGAATTGGCAAAATGGTCGGCAATGCGTGTTTTCGAATTGGGCGTGCAATTGTCTGCGTGCGCTTCGGTCACTGCGGATCGACGTATTCCCACGCCGCGTTCGCGAGCCTTCGGACATACCTGTTACCGGAGCCAGCAGTGGATTTGGAGATCTGATGGTGGCAGATTTGGTCCAAGCCGGACACCGCGTTGCCGGGACCGTCCGTGATCCAGAGGAACGGAACAAAAACACAGCGCAAACCTTGCGCGAAATGGGGGTGCAGGTGGTCGACATCGACGTGACAGACGATGCCTCTGTTGAAGCTGGCGTTGCCAAGGCAGAGGCCGCGCTCGGACACATTGATGTTTCGGTCAGCAATGCGGGTGTGGGCGCTTATGGTCTGCAAGAAAACTTCTCTGGCGCAGATTTCCACCGCATCTTCGACGTCAACGTCTTTGGTGTGCAGCGGATGATCCGGGCCGTTCTGCCCGCGATGAGGGCGCGGCAATCAGGCCTCATTTTGAACGTCACAAGCCTTCATAGCCGCTTGACCGTGCCCTTCATCGGCCTCTACAACGCAGTGAAATGGGCCGTCGAAGCCCTGAGCGAGAACGACCGCTGGGAGTTAAGCCAGTTCGGCGCCGATGTCGCCGTTATTGAGCCTGTCGGGTTGCCAACGAATTTCTTTGCCAACCTCATCAAGCCGTCCTCGCGCGACCGCGACACTAGCTACGGTGAGTTTGCCGGAGCGCCAGAAGCCATGCTGCAAAGCGTGGGTGAATCTCTGGCAAGTAATCCGCTGTAAGTGCCTCAGATCGTCTCTGACGCGGTACTGGACGGCGTCCGTACAGCGCCAGTTCCGCAACGAGGTCGACAAGAGCGGCATGTCCAAACCTGTGATTACGATGAACGTAAAGGCGGAGAAGGCAACCGAAGCGCTCTTCACGGCTTGCGGGATGGAAGGCATGATGAAACTGAAGACTGCCGTACCAAATGCGGCCGAGCGCCCATTGCAGGTCCGGGACCTGTTCTGGACCTGCCCACACAATGCTGACCTGAGAGGAGCCTCCATCATGACCCACCCTGCATTCACCTCAGATTCCGTGGCAGTGATCACTGGCGGTGCCTCTGGCATTGGTCACGCTGCCGCATTGAAATTCGCCCGAATGGGCATGCGCATTGTGGTTGTCGACCGAGACACTGACAAGCTGGCCGCTGCAGTCGACGAGATAAAGGCCGCCGGTGCCTCTGATGTCATGACATCAGAGGCGGATGTGAGCGATCGCGGGCAGCTAGAGGCACTTGAACAGCAAGTCACCGACCGATTTGGCGGGGCCGACATCTTGATGAACAATGCCGGTATCGGCGGCAAGTCATCGACGCTTGGCGACGCCGCACCCTGGGACAGGATGTTGGGCGTGAACCTCTGGGGGCCCATCCACGGCACTCAAATTTTCGCCCCAAACATGATCGGGCGAGGCCGGCCCGGCGCGATCATTAACACCGGGTCCAAGCAAGGTATCACCACACCGCCGGGCAACCCGGCCTACAACGTGTCAAAGGCGGCGCTGAAAGCGTTCACTGAAGCTCTGTCACATGAGTTAAGAAGCGGCCCTGGCCATCAGATCACGGCGCATCTTCTCGTGCCCGGCTTTGTTTATACAGGCATGACCTCATCGTCTGAAAAGCCCGCCTCAGCATGGACCGCTGAGCAGACAGTCGACTTCTTTGTCGACAGCGTGAATCGTGGGGATTTCTATATTCTCTGCCCGGACAATGATGTCTCGCGGGATATCGATGAAAAACGTGTCGCGTGGAGTGCGGGAGACGTCATCGAAAACCGACCTGCGCTTAGCCGATGGCACCCTGATTTCAAAGAGGCATTCGAGGCCTTCATAGAGAAGGCTGATTGAGCATCAGATTCGACACTGATCAAAACGGGACTGCTGCATTGGGTTCTTTGCAGCCTGTGAGGCTGCTTTTTTCCCTTGGTTTCATACCGCTGCAGGGAACAAGCTCACTATGAAACGGATCTGTCCTGCAACGCCTGGGCCTTTTCTTACAACATGCCCGTTTTTGATCCTGCGCACAGTCTCGATGCCAACCAAGGTGTCTTTGGCAGCGCTCAGGGATTTAAAGCCCCATGTTGGCGTGATCATCTTCTTCAACGCGGCGTGATCACCCCCAATGCGGTTGTTCCGCCATTTGCGATCGATATGTTTGATCTCCGCTCCCGGGAACGACCAGCGGTTTACTTCATCGATAATCTTCGCGTCGCTTTGCGCCCTGTCTGTGAAGGTGACCATCGGTTGATAAAGGCGCGCGTTGTCGCATGCCTGCTTGAAAAAAGCGCGTGCGGCTTTGGTATCGCGCCTGGCGGTAAGTCGGAAATCAATGAGCTGGCCGGAGTGGTTTACGGCGCGCCACGGGTAGCGCCGCTTGCCTTCAACGCGGGCGTAAATCTCGTCCTTTGACCGGCAGTGCATTGCGTCAGAAATGTCACGAGAGGGGACGTGCCAGTCCAAACTGCGGCATGACTTGTACTTGAATGGCCGCTTGGCAATCTCCGGCTCCAATCTCCGAAACCGGCAATAGATCATTTTTTCATAGACACTTACGCTGCGTTCTTCAAAAAAGTCCAGAACGTCGCGATAAGACAATGCAAACCGACGGTACCACCGCACAGCCATCAAGATCACATCCTTCGGAAAATGGCGGCGTTTGAACGGATCTCGCTGGCGCGCCATTGGGATGCTCCTCTTACTCACTGCTTAAAATGCACCGAGAGCGGCAGTTAACGCAAAAATCCCCGGTTGCGGGTTGATCGGGTTTCGGGGCGGTCGGTTCGTGGCCATCGGGCGGTCGGTTCGTGGCCATCGGGCGGGGGGGCTTTCCGTCCGGCGGTGGGAGCTTTGTGGAAAGAAGATCAGGCGAGTTCACTGAGGCGCGTAAGTGCTTCTTTTAGTTTGCTTTCTTCTTCTTCGCGGGCGGCGAGATTGGCCTGGGTTTCGGCGACGACTTCGGCGGGTGCGCTTTGGGCGAATTTCGGGTTTCTGAGCCGTCCACGCAGGCCGCCAAGTTCCTTTTCCAGCTTGCCCAGCGTCTTTTCGAGACGCGTCTTTTCCTGAGCGATATCAATCACATCAGCAAGGGGCAGGCCAAAGTTTCCACCGGAGACACCGAGTGTGACCGTGCCTTTGGGATGGGGCTCGACCTCTTTGAGATCCTCGATTCGGGCAAGGCGTTTGATCATGACATCGTTCGCGGCCCAAAACGCTTTAGCTTCGCCTGTCATACCATTGACAACCATAGGAATATACGCACCTGCTGGGACGTGCATCTGGGCGCGGGCTGAACGGGTGGCTTCGATGATTGCGATGACCCAGGTGAGTTCGGCATCGGCGTCGGCGTTAACGAGATCGTCAATGGAGAGATCGGGCCAGTCGGCGTGCATCAGGTGGCCGTCGCGATCCCCGAGGTTTTGCCAAAGCTCTTCGGTGATGAAGGGCATGAAGGGGTGCAGAAGGATCAAGCTTTGATCGAGCACCCACCGCATCACCTGTCTGGTTTCTTTGGCTTTTTCGGTGTCGTCGCCCTGCAGCAGCGGTTTGGAAAGCTCGACATACCAGTCGCAGACTTTACCCCAGACAAAGGCGTAGAGTGCATTAGCGGCGTCGTTGAAGCGGTAGTCGATGAGGGCCTGCTGAACATCCGTGGCGACCCGTGCCGTCTCTCCGAGGATCCATTTGTTAACGGCTTCGTTAACATCTGCTTCGCGTCGGTATTGCGTCGGTATTGCGTCGGTGCCGTAGACGTCGTTCATTTCGGCAAAGCGGCAGGCATTCCAGAGCTTGGTGCCGAAGTTGCGGTAGCCCTGGATGCGGGCGGTATCGAGTTTGAGAGTACCGCCCAAGCTGGCCATCGCGGCCGAGGCAAAGCGCAGGGCGTCGGCGCCGTATTCGTCGATCAAATCCAGCGGGTCGACAACGTTGCCGGTGGATTTCGACATCTTCTTGCCCTTGGCGTCGCGGACAAGGCCGTGCAGGTAGACTGTGTCAAAGGGCCGTTCGCCGACCACGGCGTATTGCATCATCATCATGCGGGCGACCCAGAAGAATAGGATGTCCTGCCCGGTGACGAGGTCAGAGGTCGGGAAGTACTTTTTGAGGTCTTCGGTGTCGTCGGGCCAGCCGAGCGTGCCGATAGGCCAGAGGCCGGAGGAGAACCAGGTGTCGAGGACGTCGGGGTCGCGGTACAGTCCAGCATTTAGCTCACCACCGTTATCGAGGTGACGCGCTTGTGAGTCCTCTAAACTGATCGCTTCAAAAACCTCGCTTTCATAGACCCCGTAATAGTTCGCGGCCAGCTTTTGAGCGTCTGCAAATGTTGGTGCACAGAACGGCTGCAGATTGCCGACATCCCAAATCCAAGTCTGAATATAGCCCTTGCGTTCGAATTTGATGCCAAGCACTGAGATCGGGTCATCGGTTTCAATGATCTTCGGCCCATACCAAACCGGGATCTGATGCCCCCACCAGAGCTGGCGCGAGATGCACCAGGGCTCGATGTTTTCGAGCCAGTGGTAATAAGTCTTCTCGCCGCTTTCGGGCATGATTTTGACCGTGCCGTCCTTGACCGCTTCCAGGGCGGGGCCGACGATTTTGGCGGTGTCGACGAACCACTGATCGGTCAACATAGGCTCGATCACGACTTTGGAGCGGTCGCCGAAAGGCTGCATGATCGGCTTGGCCTCGACCAGGGGGATGGTGTCGGGTTCGTCCATCGGTGGGTTGTCACCCACCCTACGCGGGTTGGGGATTGTGACGGCGAGGCCTTCATCGGTGATCTGCTGCACGACCCGTTTGCGGGCTTCGAAACGGTCGAGGCCGCGCAGGTCGTCGGGGACGAGGTTAGTGGTGTCGGCCTCGGCTTCCGTCAGTGTCTGTTCACCCTTGGCGACGGCCATGGCGATCTGGGCTGCTTCGGCGTAAGGCGCACCATCGCCGCGCATGGCCCCTTTGGTGTCCATGAGGCGGTACATGGGGATGCCGCCGCGCTTGGCGACCTCGTAGTCATTGAAGTCATGGGCACCGGTGATCTTGACCGCGCCCGATCCGAAATCGGGATCGGGGTAATCGTCGGTGATGATCGGGATCAGGCGGCGGTGCTCTTTGGGACCGACGGGGATTTCACAAAGCTGACCGACAATGGGGGCGTAGCGTTCATCCTTGGGGCTGACGGCTACCGCCCCGTCGCCCAGCATGGTCTCGGGCCGGGTCGTGGCGATGGAAATATAGTCGCGCACCTCGCGCAGGGTGACGTTCCCATCTTCGTCCTTTTCGACGTATTCATATGTGGCCCCGCCCGCCAGCGGGTATTTGAAGTGCCACATGTGGCCGGGGGTTTCGATGTTTTCGACCTCGAGATCGGAAATGGCCGTCTCAAAGTGCGGGTCCCAGTTGACGAGGCGCTTGCCGCGATAGATCAGGCCCTTTTCGTACATCTCGACAAAAACCTTTATGACGGCGTCGTGGAAGTTGCCTTCGCTCCCTGCGGGCGCGCCGGGGGCACCGGACATGGTGAAGGCTTCGCGCGACCAGTCGCAGGACGCGCCGAGGCGTTTGAGCTGGTTGATGATCGTGCCGCCGGACTCGGCCCGCCAATCCCAGACCTTTTTCAGGAAATCCTCGCGCGACATGTCGGTGCGGCGCATGTTACTTTCCTCGGACAGCTTGCGTTCGACCATCATCTGCGTGGCGATGCCCGCATGGTCGGTGCCGGGCTGCCAGAGCGTGTCGTAGCCCTGCATGCGCTTCCAGCGGATCAGGATGTCCTGCAATGTGTTGTTGAAGGCGTGACCCATATGCAGGACGCCGGTGACGTTGGGGGGCGGGATCATGATGGAATAGGCCGAGGCACCCGGCTTGGCATTGGCGCCCGCCACGAAGCAGCCAGCCTTTTCCCAGGCGTCGTAGAGGCGGGGTTCGGCCTCGGCTGCATCGAAGTTCTTTTCCAGTGCCATGCGTCATGATCCCTTGCGGTTTGGACCTGTGAAATAGCGGCAAGTGGGGCAAAGGAAAAGGGGCGTGGACAATGGCGGTTTCACCGCTAGTGTCAGCCCTTGCCAGCCAGCGAAGAAGGAGCCGGGCACATGGAAAAATTCGGAAAGTCGCAGCCGGTCAAACGGGTCGAAGATGTGCGGTTCCTGACGGGGGCGGGGCGCTATGTGGATGATCTGGCGCCGGCGAATGCGCTTGTGGCTTATGTGTTCCGCTCGCCCGTGGCGCATGCGCGGATCACCTCGCTGGAGATTACAGAGGCGTTTGCGGCCGAGGGTGTGCGGGCGGTCTTTTCCGCTGCCGAGCTTGAGGCGGCGGGGATGACCATCGCGATGAACGGGGCGGTGGTCGAAAACCGGGACGGCACGAAGGGGGCCGCGCCGATGCGACCGATCCTGGCCAAGGACAAGCTGCGTTATGTAGGTGAGCCAGTGGCGGTTGTGGTGGCCGATACCATGGCGCAGGCGAAGGATGCGGCAGAGTTGATCGTTTTGGATTATGAGGATCTGCCCGCAAAGCTGGACGTGGCGCCCGGGGGGGCCTTGGTGCATGAGGATGTGGCCGACAATCTGGCCTTTGACTGGGGGCTGGGCGATGCGGCAGCGACCGAGGCCGCGTTCGCCGAAGCGGCGCATCGGGTCCGTCTTGAGGTCGACGACAACCGGATCATCGCCAATTCGATGGAACCGCGAGGCTGTTATGCGGAACCCGAGGGCGACCGGCTGCACGTGGCTATCAACGGGCAGGGGGTCTGGGTGCAAAAGTCCCAGCTGGCGCGCGCGCTTGGGGTGGATGCCGAGACGCTTCGCGTGACGAACCCAGACGTTGGCGGTGGCTTCGGGATGAAGGGGATGTTCTATCCTGAATACCCCGTTATCGCGCATGCCGCACGGCACCTTAACATGCCGGTGCGCTGGATGTCGGACCGGACAGAGGCGATGCTGTCGGACAATGGCGGCCGCGATCTGGTCAGCGTGGCGGAACTGGCTTTTGACGCCGATCATCGCATCACCGCCTACCGGGTGCGGACGCGCTGTAACCTCGGGGCTTACAATTCCCAGTTTGGTCAACCGATCCAGACCACGCTGTTCAGCCGTGTTCTGATGGGCGTTTACGATGTGCAAACCACCTGGCTGCAGGTCGAGGGCTACTACACCAACACCACGCAAGTGGACGCCTATCGCGGGGCCGGGCGGCCCGAGGCGATTTACGTGCTGGAACGGGTCATGGACCGTGCCGCGCGCGAGCTCAGTGTCGACCCGTGGGAGCTGCGGCGCAAGAATTTCATCAAGCCCGACCAGTTCCCCTACAGGACTGCAACCGACGAAACCTATGACGTGGGAGACTTCGACAAGGTCATGCAACGCGCCATGAAAGAGGCTGATGTCACGGGGTTTCCAGAGCGGAAACAGGCTGACGCCGAAAAAGGCAAACTGCGCGGCATTGGTCTGTGTTACTATATTGAAAGTATTTTAGGCGACCCAGCCGAAGGCGCGAAGGTTGTCTTTGAGGATGACGGTATGGTGACGATTTACGTAGGCACACAATCGAACGGTCAGGGGCATGAAACCGTCTATGCTCAGTTCTTGGCTGACCAAACGGGCATTCCAGCTGACCAGATCCAAGTCGTGCAGGGTGACAGCGACCTTATCAAAGAGGGCGGCGGCACCGGCGGTTCCCGCTCTGTCACGGTGCAGAACAACGCGACACTTGCAACGGTGTCGGTGATGACCGAGGCGTTCACGGCGTTTCTGGCGGATGAAATGGGCGTTCCCGCCTCAGGCATCTCCTTTGACGATGAGCGTTTCCGCGCCGACGGTTCGAACCTGACACCGACCATGCTTGAGGTCGCCGAGATGGCCCGTGAACAGGGCCGCGACGACCTTTTGACCCATGAAGCCCGCGCCAAGCTCGAGGCGCGCAGCTTCCCCAATGGCTGTCATGTTACAGAGGTGGTCGTCGATCCGGATACCGGTGTGACGGACGTCGACCGTTACATCGTTGTCGACGATTTTGGAAACCTTATCAACCCGCTACTGGCCGAAGGTCAAGTTCATGGCGGTGTCGTGCAAGGCATTGGACAGGCCATAACGGAACGGGTTGCCTTTGATGAGGATGGCCAATTGCTCACGGCAACGTTCATGGACTACGCCTTGCCGCGTGCCGACGACGTGCCCATGATATATTTTACCTCTGAACCGGTACCATCAACGGCCAATATCATGGGCATGAAGGGCTGCGGGGAGGCCGGCACCGTTGGTGCGTTGGCAGCCGTCGCCAATGGGGTTCAGGATGCTTTGTGGGATCGGGGTGTAAGGCAAGCTGATATGCCGTTCACACCGCTCCGAGTTTGGGAATTGTTAAGTAATGGATCTGTCGCGGCTGAGTAGAGGATTTATCGACTGGGTGAAGGGCCGCTTGCGGCCTGCGCCCAGGACACCATTGCAGCCGCGCCGCGGTCCTGTCAGCCATGTGATTATCCTCGACGGCACGATGTCCTCTCTTGAATCGGGGCATGAGACACATGCCGGGATGACCTACAAGCTTTTGCGCGAAGAAGGTCATGCTTCGGTCTACTACGAACCGGGCATTCAGTGGACCGAATGGCGCTCGGCCCCGGACGTGCTGGTGGGGCGTGGCATCAACCGGCAGATCCGGCGGGCCTATGGCTTTCTCGCCTCGCGCTACAGACCCGGGGATCGCATCTATCTTATGGGTTACTCCAGAGGCGCCTTCGCCGTCCGCAGCCTTGCCGGCATTATCGATATGGTCGGGCTTTTGAAGGCTGAGCACGCGACAGAACGCAACATTCGTGACATCTATCGCCACTACGAATGCGCCCCGGATGGCGAGGCCGCCCGAGCGTTTTCCGATCTCTATTGCCATACACATGTGACGATCGACATGCTTGGTGTGTGGGACACCGTGAAGGCGCTTGGCGTGCGGCTGCCCTTCTTCTGGAAGGTTTCCGCCGCCCGCCACGAATTTCACAACCACGATCTGGGCGCGTCCGTGCGCAATGGGTTTCAAGCGCTCGCCATGAACGAAACTCGCGTCGTTTATGCGCCGGTTCTGTGGGATTGCCCGGATGGATGGACCGGGCGGGTTGAACAAGTCTGGTTCAGGGGCACGCACGGCGATATCGGTGGGCAATTGGGCGGGTACGAAGCCGCACGCCCACTGGCGAATATCTCGCTGGTCTGGATGCTGGAACGGGTCGAAGCCTGCGGTTTACCGCTGCCGACTGGATGGGCCGGGCGGTTTGCGTGCGACGCGGATGCGCCCTCGGTCGGGCTGTGGCGCGGCTATGGCAAGTGGTTTTTGCTGCGCAAACCCCGCGTGATTGGCTCTACACCTTCTGAGCATGTCCATGCCTCGGCTCAGACAACGCTGGATCGTCCGGGCTGGATAAATTGGTGGCACGGGGCAGGTCGGCCGGTTTGACCGGCCCTTTCTTTTCGTCCCAAGTACGGGTGGGGGAGGCTCCGCAGAAGCCGGGGGCGGAGCCCCAGGAGCCGCCGCCTAACGCTCTCGGGCGATCTTCATGATGATACAGGTGGTGGATCCCGTCGCATATAGCTTGCCGTCTTCCACCCCGCGGATTTCTCCACGCGCGACCCCCGTGGAGCGGCCCGCATGTTCCGTTTCACCGATACAGTCGATCTCCATCCCCAGAGGGATCGCCCGTGTGATGTTGATCTTGTATTCCAGCGTTGTGTAGAACGACCCCTTGGGCACGCTGGTCATGACGGCGCAGGCCATCGCTGAATCGAGCAAGGTGCCATACCAGCCGCCATGAACCGTTCCCATCGGGTTCGTGACATTGAATTCAGGGGCACCCCGAAAAACCACCCGGCCTTGCTCGACCTCTTGCAAAGTATATCCCATCGTCCGCGCAATGGGCGGCCCCGGCAAACGCCCTTCGACGATCCCCCGCATGAAGTCGAGCCCTGACATACCCAAAATATCGGCCTGGCTCAGCAGATCCTCGGGCTTTTCGGCGATGCTCATATGGTTTCCCCTTTTTGACGTAGGGGAAAGCTAACAGATCAGACCAATCGGTCTAGTTCCAATGAAGGGTCGTTACGCAACGTTCTGCAGGTTTGCATCAGCCACAATGCCAAGCGCGCGGCATATGTCGCGGGTCAGGTCGGGACGGTTGAGCGTATAAAAATGCAGTTGCTCAACGCCTTCGGTGATCAATGTATCGCAGAGTTCGGTCGCGTGGGTGAGCGCGAAAAGGGCTGCGCGATCTTCACGCTCGGCCCGCGCAAAGGCCTGCGCGAGATCCGGCGCGATGGCAGCACCGCAACGCTCCGCAAAGTTCTTGGTGCGGGACCAGTTTGCGACCGGCAGAATGCCGGGCGTAATCGGAGCCGTAATCCCGGCCCGGTCGCAGGCGTCCCGAAAGCGCAGGAAGGTCTCGGCTTCAAAGAAGAATTGTGTAATGGCCTCGTCTGCACCGGCCTCGCATTTGCGCTTGAGGAATTCGATGTTCTGGGCGGGGCTGGCCGCATCAGGGTGGCTTTCGGGATAGGCGCCAACCCGGATGGCAAACTGATCCTGCGCGGCCAGCGCCTCGATCAACTCGCAACTGTCGGCGAAACCGTCGGCATGCGCTTCGAATGTGTCACCATCCTGAGGATCGCCACGCAGTGCGACGATGTCCGTGATCCCAGCTTTCGCATAAGCGTCGGCTGTCTTGAGGACGTCAGCTTTGCTGGCACCCACGCAAGTCAGGTGCGCAGCGACAGGTAGACCCGATTGGCGGCGTAGGGTCCGCGCGGCCTCTTGCGTCAGTGATTGTGTCGATCCGCCAGCGCCATAAGTGACCGAAAAGAAGCGCGGTGTGAGAGGGGAAAGCGCCTGAACTGTGTCCCAAAGGTGAAACGAAGCATCGAGCGTTTTGGGCGGGAAGACTTCGAACGAAATGGACGGCACAGGACAATTCTCCGGTTTGTGGGTTGTTTGCAAGATGCCTCAGGATGTAACTTGAGGCAAATTCATATCCCTCAACATAAACATGAGCCGCGTATGCATATCGAATTTCGCCATCTGCGCACAATCAAGGCCATTCACGAGGCAGGCGGGCTCGCCCGGGCGGCGGAACGGCTGAACATCACGCAAAGCGCGCTCAGCCATCAGATGAAAGGTCTGGAGGATCAGGCAGGGGTTGAACTTTTCGTGCGCCGGTCCAAGCCCTTGCGTCTTTCGGCCGCGGGCCTGCGCCTGCTGAAACTGGCCGAGCAGGTACTGCCGCAAATCGAGGCATTGCAATTGGAATTCACGGCGCTTCGCGACGGCGCGGCGGGACGCATGCATATCGCGATCGAATGCCATGCCTGTTTCGAATGGCTTTTCCCCGTCCTTGAACAGTTTCGACAGAGCTGGCCGGATGTGGATGTGGACATCCGCCCGGGTTTGGCCTTTGACGCGCTGCCAGCACTTCTGAAGGAAGAGGTCGATCTGGTCGTTTCGTCCGACCCCGAGGATCTGCCGGGTGTCGATTTTGTTGAGCTATTTGACTACGCGCCGGTCTTCGTTGCGGCCAAGGCGCATCCGCTCGCGCAGAAGGCCTATGTCGAAGCCAAGGATTTTCGGGGCGAAACCTTGATCACCTATCCAGTTGAACGCACGCGGCTGGACGTGTTCTCGCAACTTCTCATACCGGCCAAGGTCGAACCGGCCTCGGTCCGGCAGGCTGAATTGACCGCTGTGATCCTGCTGCTTGTGGCGTCAAATCGGGGCGTATCTGTCCTGCCCGATTGGGTCGTGCGCGAAGTGAAATACTCAAGCGACTATGTCACACGGCCCCTGACAAAAGACGGCATCACAAGGCGGCTCTATGCGGCTGTGCGCAGCGAAGACCGCGAAAAACCCTATGTTCAGAAACTGATCGCACTCGCGCGTGTCGAAGCGGAAAAGCTACAGGCGGCGTGAGATCCGGCAGATTGTCCCGGTTCTGACGGGTTAGGTCATCTTTTTCGCATGCCGCTCCGATGATCAACGCGACCTATGAAGGCGCAGGTCCGCAGAATCGGATCTCCGTTATTTTGATCCGGGCCGCGCATCTTTTGGACCTTTAGAGCTTCTGTGGACAGAAGATCAAAATCAACGGTCTCGTCAATCGCCCAGAAGTTCAGGGGTGTTTGGAGGTCGAACTTTCGCGAATGATGAAAGAGGGGTTCTGATAAAGAAATCGAAGCACAGCGGCGCACGGATCATGGTGATTTTGCAGCAGGCGGAGAGGCGTCCGCGCTTCTTATGCATACGCGGAAGCTGCAGCCCTTCCTCAAGCCAGAACCGCTCAACTTTCCTTTGATTGACCATTTTCTCGAGGGCGATTTGCAAAGCACATCTGCCCAAGGGGTGCCAGCCACAAGGCGCAGAAACCCGTCATCCCTCGGGTGCTTGAACCAATGGCGTAGCTGTGGCCGATGCCTTGCTTATGCGAACGATGGCGGGATCAAAGATACAGTCGTTGGGTAGAGAATTGATATGCGCCAACCAGGCTGACGCAAGATCGCGGGGGACAGCGGGCCTGTCCCAATTCCAACTTGAACGCGCCTCGGTCATTTTTCGAAAAACAACCGAGGCGTTTGGCTGGGCTTACTGGTTTGCATCTCGCAGAGAATCCGCTGTGCCCTGGATGAAGGCCAGGATGTTCTCCACATCTGCCTCGCCCAGATGCACATCGAAACGCGGCATTCCGTTATGAATGCCGGCCCCTTGCAGGATCCAGGCATCGGCATTCGCGAGTGTTTCAGGCGCTGAATAGCCTAGGTTCGGGATCGCGCCGCCATTGTTCACGCCCGGCACGCCGTGGCAAAAGAGGCAGTTTGCCACATAGGTGCCCACGCCCGCCTCGATGTTGGCGGGATCATAGGGCACGCCTGCGACAAGCTCGACCCGGTCAGTGGTCTGGAAGTCGGGCATCTCTGCCGTTCCACCCACCCGGAATGTGAAGACGCGGCCTGGTCCCACCCGGTCCGTAGCGCGTTGCATCAAACCATAGACGCCGCCCCAGCCAACTGCGATCGTCACGTATTGCGTGCCATCCTTTTCCCAGGTCATAGGGGCGGCCACCACGCCGGATGTGACAGGCACCTGCCAGAGCGCTTCGCCATTCTCGGCATTGTAGGCGATGAAGCGGCCATCGGCGGTGCCCTGGAACACCAGATTTCCGGCTGTGGTCAGTGTGCCGCCGTTCCAGGGCGAGACATACTCGGCGCGCCAAACCTCTTGCTGGGCCACCGGATCCCAGGCCAGCAGGTGCCCGAACGGCGTTGCCTCGGGGGCGACCACGTTGAACAGATACCCAAGGTTCCAGCCCATCCCGGACATGGTCGACATCGGCTGGTGCGCATTGAGCGACCAACTTGGATCGGTGGACTGCACCAGCGGCACGCCCTGCGCGGGAATGTAGACGAGCCCGGTATCTGGGTTGAAGCTCATCGGGTGCCAGTTGTGCGCGCCGTAGGCTGATGGGACGGTTTCAAAGGGTTCATCCTTCGACCGTGCGGCGGGGTTTTCGATGGGCCGCCCGTTGTCATCGTAGGCGGTGGCCCAGGTGGTTTCGACGAAGGGTTCGGCTGAGATGAATTCGCCATTTGTGCGGTCGATCACATAGAAGAACCCGTTTTTTGGGGCCTGCATGAGCACTTTGCGTTCCGCGCCATCGATTTCGAGATCCGCGAGGATGATGTGTTGGGTGGACGTGTAATCCCACGTGTCGCCGGGCGTGTTCTGATAGTGCCAGACATACTCTCCCGTATTGGGGTTAAGGGCGACGATGGAGGCAAGAAACAGGTTGTCGCCGCCAGCCGGGCTGCGCAGATGTTGGTTCCACGGTGAACCGTTTCCGGTGCCGATGTAGAGCAGGTTGAGATCCGGGTCATAGGCCATCGCATCCCAGACGGTGCCGCCGCCGCCGGCTTCCCAGTACTTGGCGGAGGGGTCCCAGGTTTCGGCGGCCATCTTCATGGCGTCGTTTTCGAATGGCTTGCCTGGATCGCCGGGGACGGTGTACCAGCGCCAGGCCTCGTCGCCGGTTTCGGTGTCATAGGCGGTGATGTAGCCGCGCACGCCGTATTCGGCGCCGCCATTGCCGATGATGACCTTGCCGTTGATGATGCGGGGGGCACCGGTGACGGTGTAGGACATGTCGCGGTTTTCGATCGTGTCGACCTTCCAGACCTGTTCGCCTGTGGCGGCGTCAAGCGCGTGCAGGTAGCCGTCAAATGCACCGACATAGACCTTGCCTTCATAGACGGCGACGCCTCGGTTGACGACATCGCAACACCCGCGCGAGGCAAATTCGCCCGGCACTTCGGGATCGTAGACCCACAATTGTTCACCCGTCAGCGCGTCGAGTGCATGGACGATTGACCAAGAGGCCGTGACAAACATGACCCCGTCCACGACAATGGGGGTGGCCTGAACACCACGGCGCGATTGCAGGTCGTAAGACCATTCGAGCCCCATCTCGGCGACGTTTTCTGTCGTGATCGAGGCAAGCTGAGAATATCGGGTTTCGGCATAGTTCAACCCGTAATTTAGCCAGTTGCGGTCGTAGCTGTCGTTTTCGATGATTGCGGCGGTGTTTACAGGCCCGACTGCCGCCCGGACCTGGTCTTCGGTGATCGTTTGCGCCTGTGACGTGCTGGCTATCGCAGCAATTGCTAGCGCACAGAAAAATCGCATATTTTCTTTCCTCCCTTGCTGAATGATGGATGCCCGGTTTCAGGCGGTCGTGTCTGTCATGAGGCCAAGCTCCTCGATCATGGCATCACGCATCAGGAATTTCTGGGGTTTACCCGTCACGGTCATGGGTAGGTCCTGCTTGAACCGGATGAGCACGGGTACCTTGTAGTGGGCGATCTTGCCGTCGCAGAAGCTGCGGATCGAGTCCTCAGACAGATCCTCGCCAGGTTTCGGCACGATCCAGGCGGCGACGATTTCGCCGAATTTCGGATCGGGCACGCCGAACACCTGTGCCTGGCTGATCGCAGGATGTGTGTAAAGGAACTCCTCGATCTCGCGGGGGTAGATGTTTTCGCCACCGCGGATGATCATATCCTTCAGGCGTCCGGTGATGTTGCAATAGCCCTCCGCATCGATCCGGGCGAGATCGCCGGTATGCATCCAACCCTCTGAGTCAATGGCTGCGGCCGTCTTCTCGGGCTCGTCCCAATAGCCCTGCATCACCGAATAGCCGCGGGTTTGCAGCTCTCCTTGATGATCGATGGGCACCACCGCGCCCGCCTCATCGACAATGCGCACTTCAAGATGAGGCTGGACGCGCCCAACCGAGGCGACCCGTTTGTCAAGCGGAGTGTCGGTGTCGGACTGGAAAGAGACCGGCGCTGTTTCCGTCATGCCATAGGCGATGGTGACTTCGGACATGTTCATGTCCTGCTGGACCTTTTTCATTACTTCGATCGGGCAAGGAGATCCGGCCATGATACCCGTGCGTAGATGGCTCAGATCGAAGCTGTCAAAGTCGGGATGTTCCAGCATGGCAACGAACATGGTCGGCACGCCGTAAAGCGCGGTGCAGCTTTCGTCGGCCACGGTTCGGAGCGTTGTCTCCGGGTCAAACCCTTCGCCCGGAACGATCATCGCGGCACCCTTCGTCACGCAGCCGAGCGTGCCCATCACCATGCCGAAACAGTGATAGAATGGCACGGGGATGCACAATCGGTCCGTGTCCGTCAAAGCCATGGCGGAGGTGACGAAATTGGCGTTGTTGACGATGTTGTGGTGGGTCAGGGTCGCCCCCTTTGGAAGCCCTGTTGTTCCGGACGTGAACTGGATATTGATCGGATCCCTTGGCGTCAGCGTGGCGGTGATTGTGTCCAATGCCGACGCGGACACTTGCGACCCCCGCGCCGCCACATCGTCAAATCCAAAGCAGCCGGGATGAGCGTTTTCCCCGCAGACGATCACCGATTGGAGGGCAGGCAAGGCTTTTGCCGACAGCGCGCCCGGCGCAGCCGTTGCCAATTCGGGGACCAGTTCGCGTAGCATGGCGATGTAGTCTGAGGTCTTGAAGGCCTCGGCCAGGATCAACGCCTTGCAGCCGGTCTTGCGCAAGGCAAATTCCAGCTCAAATACACGGTAAGCCGGGTTGATGTTGACCAGGATCGCTCCGATCCGCGCTGTGGCAAATTGCGTGAGCAACCATTCGACACGGTTTGGTGCCCATATGCCGACACGGTCGCCTTTTTCGATCCCGATTGAGGATAGGCCCCCGGCCAGCGCGTCGACCTGTTGAGCAAGCTCCGACCATGTCCAGCGGATGCTCTGCGCTGGAAGGACCGCCGCTTCGGCATCCGGGTGGGCCCGAACGCAGCGTGTCAGAAGATCGGGTATCGTCAGATCCAGCAGCGGCACGTCCTGTTTTCCAGCCACATGAGACAGACCACGTTGTGGCACGATGCCTAAACCGGACGCGGCTGGCGCGGAATGACCGTCAGCCATTGTTTCCTCCCCTATTTGGCATGGCATTTGCTGCCACTTGTTCTGGGCGACGACATTAGCGCCGATTGGTCGTTCGAATCTTGGACTTTTACGCCATGCCTGCCGCCGCGCTTGCGTGATATTCGCGTGGCGTCATGCCCATGCGGCGCTGAAAGCCGCGGTTGAAGTTCGAGAGATCCCGAAAACCGGCCTGAAAGGCGATGTCGGCAATACGCCCATGTATGGAACCTGTGCGGTCCAGTTGTTCGGTGACAAATCGGTAGCGTTTTGACCGCAATACCTCGCGGAAGCTGGTATTCTGCGCTTTGAACAGCCGTTGGATCTGTCTTTGCGAAAGACCGAGCCTGCTTGCCAGCCAGGGAAGGTTCAGCCCATCCCATGACAGATTGAGATCGATCAGATCGATGGCCAGATCAAAGCGCGTTGTGCTGTCGGTTACCACCGTTGCCGAAAGATCCGCATCGGGATGCGAAAAGGCATGGTGGACCAGATCGAAGAGCGTTGTTGCGCGTCCGGGTCGGCCTTCGGGTCGCAGAACCTTTGTGAGGTGGCGGCGCAGCAATCTGGCTGCATCGCTTTGACCGGTCAGCCGTTCGCCGATACGCGGCACGGCACCGCGTTCGTTGAGAAACGATTGGCGGGGCAGGTGAAAGGACAAAATGCGCCGACGCGTGTCCAGATCCTTGAGCGTGCCTTCCTTGGTGGAATCGAGCAGGACAAAATCGCCCGGTGTTAGCACGGCCTCACGGTCGTTGTGGTCGATGCCCAACTGGCCCTCCATCTCCATGACAAGGAAAATGTGTTCGGCATCATCCTGCCGGATGCCTTTTCGGTCGCGGACGATCCTGTCGATGTTGCCGGAGATATCGGCCACGTCCAAAGTGTCGAATGACTTGACCTTGATGCGTCCCGCGACGGTGTCTTGCCCGGATTTCGGCACGCCTAGATAGCTGCCGCAAATGGCGCTCAGGTCGTCATTCCAAACTTCAAACGGGATGTGACCCGTCATGGCAGCCCCCTCCCGCGCGCGCGGCGCATGTTGCAAACTGGGATAGAACTTGGCTGATTGACCTTACGTAAAAATATCGGCGCTAAGCAAGATGTCCCGGCAAAGTGTCCTTCGCCCGTAGAAATTCTTCACTAAACTGTTCGCGAGAGTGGGACCTGGAATGGTGCGGAAACAGCTTTTTGGCCTTTTGGGCGTTTCTTGGCTGCGGAGGTGAGGGATTTATGAAGCTTTGGACACGGGATGACGGGCGGGATGTTCAGCCGGGCGTTTAAGCAGGACGCGGTGGGTTTGGTGACGAGGCGTGGTGTCCGTGCCCCGCGCAAGCTTGGGGGATGTTGGGATATCTGCCACCGTTCTGCGGCGATGGATGCGTGCTGCGGAAGCTTATGGTTCGGTGGTAAATTCAATCTCCTCACGAAGCCCGATTAGATACGGGTCAATAATCGGTTCAATGATATTGCCGGACACTTGTGAACGAGCTGACTTGGACTCAAAGTTATAAGGTCTTGGATCGGTTTGGATACTCAATGAAATGGTTCTCGCTGATATCCACAATAAACTCTGCAGTGACCGGCCGGAAGGTGGAATTGTCAAAGATGTGAGCTCACTCTTTGATTGTGGTCCAATTTGCCGCCGAAGAAGTGCCTGCTGGTTATATCTACATCGTCGTAATTGGCCGGTCTACTCATCAATTTATCGCACCTTTCCGCGCCGCTCTAAGACTATCCCACATTTATCTAGATAGTACGTGGTTGTATTTGATGCTATTGTTGCGGGTTTCAGATCACACTCAATAACGACAACAAGCCTTATTCTTTCTACTTCACCAAGTAGTCGCATCAGCTTACTGATCGGAAGGTGTTCCAATTTCACATCACAGCAGTTTGGATCAAGCTTCATTAACTTACTTGAGCTTGGTAAACTTGCACCTCATGAACCTTTTGAAATACTTTCTTCGTAGCCATGTGCGATTTCTAAGAAGTATTTTGTCAAGGACTTATAATTCTCTTCATTTGCGCAGACACCTGACGCATTCATTTGTAGTGGAAAGAAAATAGATATGCACATTGATACTATGACTTTTGATCCAGAAAATTTTCTGGAGCGATGGCCTTTCGACAGCTGATTGCAGTCGCTTTGCGGTTCCGGCATTTCTGTTAGATATTGAGTTGACATTTTTCTATTGTCTATTTTTAGATCTGCGTCCGTCTATTTAAGGAACTAATACCTATTGATCGTAAGGCTCCGTACTCAACCATAGCGATCAGGTGTATTGAAGGAAAGATTGATTTTTCGATATTGTGCGAAATAAGTATTTCTGTTTTTGATAGTTGGGCAAGGACAGATTTATCAACTGAGCGCTTTGCCGATCTCGCCTTTCAGTGCACGATATTCTCGATCCGTTCTTAATGCCCACACGCCTCCCTCCCGCATCGCCTCTCGTCTAGCGCGCCTGAGCCTTCTGCTGGGATGGGTATCAGCGCGAGGGGATGTCTATGGGCACTCAAAACAACGTTAAAGAAGACATTGGCAGCGTACCGCGCTGTCAGCGATGTGGGTCATCTGTCGTATCGCGTTGCGACGGCCCGCCAATCTTTCATCCTGCCGGACATGATCTTGATCGCTGCCCGGCGGGGCATTGCGCATTAATGTCCCGAGAGGGTCGGTTGCGTCGCTTGTATCGGCGCTTGTCGTATTTGGCCGGGATGATCCGAGCGTCATGGCCGCATGCAATCAGTTTGGGCGCCAACCATTGAGATCGCGCGCAGGTTTCCATGCCAATCAGTGCGGGATCAGCAGCATCAAAGAACCGTAACAATGTCTCTCGCGCGATGAATTCGACGTCCTGCAATGTGGATAGCGACAACATGAACGACCTTCTTCCCAATATCGATGCCGGATGCAGCAGCTTCGGGGTTTGGTTTTTACGCATCCGTCAATCCTCGTAGATTTCAATTGCGCCAAACTGCCGGGACAGCGGCTCATGACACGGGGCTTCGATCGACAGGTCGCCGAATGCCAGATCCGCATCGCCGTCATAAACGTCTACACTTGGCCCGGCATACCCCTCACTGAGGCCATGGGACGAGTCTGTTCGGGGGAAGGGGCAGTCTGGAAATCAACCCGTTTGCACAACAGAGCCAAACAGCGGTATCGAGCTTGGGCTCACCATTTCTTGCAGCCAGTTCGAACAGGTCTGAAATGGACATAGCTGACACGCCGCAGCCATCGGACGGGTCCTGGTAAGGCGATGACGGAGCTTTCAGTGCTGATCGATAAACGCGCATTGCCTGCGCGTACAAGTGCGTTGCGCAATCTGGCAATCAGGCTTCTGATGTGCATGACGCCTTCGAAGATTTCCGGGCGTGGTCGCTTTGTGGAAAACAAGGAGCCTCAACATGAAAGTATCGCCACTATTCTTTACGTTCAGCGCCTTTGCGTTTTTTGCGAGCGCGGCGTCAGCGGAAGCGCCCCAGTCGGCGGGCATTCTGGAGTTTGGGCCCGACAACACGCTTTTTGTGGCCAACGCTCTGGACGCGACAATCCATGCATTTGCACTTGAACAGAGCGGTGCCGCACCCGAACAGGATACGGCGTTCAACCTGCTTGACCTCGATGCTCTGGTCAGCGCTGCGCTAGGGTCCGAAGGGCGTTTGATGTATGGCGATCTTGCAGTACATCCGACCACCCGCGACGCTTATGTGTCCGTGATGGCGATGATCGACGGTGTTGAGACGGCTGCCGTGGTGGCAATTGCGCGCGATGGCACTGTGCAAATGTTGGATTTGGACGCACTCAAGTCGACACGCTTTGAGCTCGAAGATGCAGCAGACGAAAGCGTCAAATTCTGGCGTCATATTCCAGCTCCAACCCTGACGGTGACCGATCTGGATTACGCGAACGGGGAGCTGTTTGTCTCTGGCCTGTCCACCGGCGAATTCGCCTCAACACTGCGTCGGGTGCCTTTCCCGTTTGACGCGACGGCGTCCTCAAGCGGTATCGAAATCTATCACGCCGCACACAACCAGAATGAAACGCGTGCGCCGATCCGAGCGATGACCGTGATTGACGTGGGCGGCGTTCCGACCGCGGTGGCGGCCTATACCTGTACGCCACTGGTGACGATACCGGTGGACGCTCTCTCGGATGGGGCAAGTGTGACCGGGAAAACCATCGCTGAGTTGGGCTATGGCAATACGCCACTGGATGTCATTTCGTTCGCTGCGGCCGACCAGCAGGGGAACGTGTCGGACTATGTGTTGGTTGTGAACCGTGAAATGGACGCGGATCTTATCACACTCGACGATCTGACGGCGGCAGCGGCGGGACCGGGTCTGTCCGAACCGGTGCCCTATCTCGGAGCGACATCGGGGGTGCGGACGGTGCCTTTGCCACTGTCGGGTGTTGTGCATGTTGCAGATCAGGATTCGCAATTTTTGCTCGCACTGCGCCGCGATCTCGATACCGGGGCGATGGAACTGGTGTCGTTCCGCAAGGGCTCGTTCTTTCGGCTGAGCGACTTCATCAGCGAGTACAACTTTCCTGACTACGCCTATGCAGATGATCCGATGTCGACAGGGGTGCGCATGTTCCAGAACATGCTTAAAACTGACGAAGGTTTTCCCGGTCAAATCCGTCAATGACACTGCGGCCGCGCACGGCGCTTGCCGCCGTCTTTTTGACGACCAACGCTGCGATGGCCACATGCCCGGACACAAATGCCGGACGCGTTGATGTATATCCGACCTCCGATGTGCTGCCTGCAAACCTGCTTAGGATGTATGTCTACTACCCACGCGCGATGAAGGCAGACGAAGGCCTACAACATGTGCGGCTCAAAGACCAAACGGGAAAGGTTGTGGATGAGGTTTTCCTTGGCAATCGCGCCGACCTCTGGTCACCGGATCGCCGACGTCTAACGCTTTTGCTTGATCCTGGGCGGGTGAAAACAGGTCTTGTCGCGAACGCGGTTTTGGGGCGCACGTTGGTTCCGGGGCAGTCATACACCCTGGTTGTGTCCGGTGACGCAACCGATATGTCCGGCTGTATTTTGGGGGCAGATACCAGATATGACTTTGTTGTTGGAGCGGAGGATATGGAGCCGCCCGATCCTGCAAGTTGGTACGTTGCCCTACCGACGGCGAACAGCATGGATACGCTGAGCGTGGATCTTGGCAGCTCGCACGACCACCTGTCGTTGGCGTACCGCTTGCGGGTCGTAGATCATGAAGGTGCTGCTGTGCCGGGTGCAATTGCGCTTGGTCGGGATGAAGCGGTTTGGGCGTTTAGGCCAGATGTGCCCTGGGCGGGCGTTCCATACCGGTTGACCATCGACGAACGTCTGGAAGATTTGGCTGGCAACCGGCCCGGCGTCCTTTTTGACCGGCCGCCGGATCAGGACGCCAGGCCTTGGGCCCATAGCATACAGATCATTCCCAAACCGCCGCCGCGGAAGTAAAGACGTGTGATGCTTAGCAGGCTATTCCAAAACTGGGCATATGCGGCACCCCCATTCGCCCTGCTTGTCTTGGGGCTTTACCCATTTATTAGCGCAGAAATTGAGTTGTCTGTTTTCCTGTCCCTGCCTGTTTACATGCTGCACCAATATGAAGAACATGATGACAACCGGTTCGCCCGTTACTTGAATGCATTGATTGGAAAAAATCGCCGCGGGCTGGTGCCAAGGGATGTTTGGGTCATCAACGTAATCTTTGTTTGGTTTCTCCTGCTTGCTGTATTCTATCTGACCAATGTGTCTCCGGGCTGGGGCGTTTTGGCAGCCTATCTTCTGGCCATCAACGGCCTGGTTCACTTCGCTTGGGCCCTCAGGTTTCGCGCGTACAATCCAGGGCTTTGGACCGCGCTTGCACTGTTCATCCCGAGCGCAATCTGGATTTTTCTGGAGGTATCTGCCGACCTGACGACCCACCTGATCTCGGCGTCGGCAGTGATTGGTCTTCATGCTGGGATCATGATCCTTGCCCGGCGGCCAGCTTAAGCATTCCCCAGTTTTCGGCCACATGGCGAACAAATGACGTGGGGCGACCGGGCCGATGGCGGAGAGGAAGGCCTTCTTGCAGCGGTCGTATCGGGTCCGCACACGCCGCCAATCCTTCGGCCTTCCGAACAGGATCCCGACCACCGCCCGGCAGGGCACCACGCGGTGATGTCCCGAGAGGGCACCGACCGTCTTGCTTCGCCGCCATCGTTTCCGACGGATGTTGAGCATTGTGTGCGGCCCATGGGCAGCGGGCGCATCGCGCCCTCGTATGCCATTGCGATTGACGAGGACAATCCCGCTCGGCACATGCCGGTCCTCACCGCGCGGCGGGCCATGGGACCTGGGAAAGAAAAGCTCAAGACGCGCCATCCGCACATCGCTCAACCAGAAAAGATCAGACACTTTCCCCGCGCGCTTCCAGAGCCGTGAAGCACACAGCACAGCGCATATCAATGGACCCTGAGCCTAGGTCGCGATCACAAGCGCCTTGAGGCACGCGAGCATCGACTGGACCTTATCGGTGCGGTGTACGTCGACATGGGTGACCAGCCAGCTTTCCACTTGCCATTCAGGCAGGGCAGGCATGACCTGCTCAAGATCGGGCAAAGTACGGGCGTAGGTCGTCGGCAGGAAACCTATGCCTTCTCCGCTGCGGAGCGCATCTTCGAGAACTTTGGGATTCTGCGATATCAGTACCAGCTGCTCAGGATCAACATTCTGCGCGAGCCATACCTCGAATGGCGCCGCACTTTGCACATTCGGGTTGCCGACAAAAACATGACCGGTCAGATCTTGACTATTCGGCTTGCCCAGGCGGTCAATATAGCTGTGATGGGCGAACAGCGCAAAATCCAGCGTGCAAAACGGCTGCACGACATAGTCTGCATTGGTCGCCTTTTTGCCAACGCGCAAGGCGACATGCGCCTCTGCCAATTCCAACCGCGCCAGCTCGTCTCCGGTCGTTACACGTACCCGCGTTCTCGGATGACGGCGACGAAACTCCAGGATTGCCGGTAAGATCAGGTCTGTCAGGGGAAAGAGCGTCGCAACAATAACCTCCCCTTCAACATCGGCGCTTTGCACCCGCACCCGACCAAAGAAGTCCTTAAGCATGTCAAAGGACCGTTCGGCGATCTGCAGAAACTCGCGGCCAGTGTCGGTCAGTTCGTACCCACGCCGGTGACGCAAAAACAGACGTGTGCCGATCTCGGCTTCAAGCGCGTCAATGTGGCGGTTCACTGTCGCGCGATGCACGCCAAGCTCTTGCGCCGCTTTGCTGACGGTGCCTGCCTGCGCAACGCTGTAGGCTGTTCGAATTTCATTCCAATGGTCCATCATGGCCTCCTGATGCGCATTTATGCGGGCATATCCGCAATTGAAGGGCCCTTAAGTTGCATGAAAGCGCATCAGATGCGCTTTTGGAGGTGTCGAGGCACTGAGCGCATGCGGCTAAGTCGACAAAGACCTTCAGAAGAGCCACACCATGAAAATCCTCGACCTTGCCGCATGCAACCAAAGCCAATCTATCAATGGCGCATGGGTCAGCTGCGCCGCAGCCTGGCTGAGCGCGTGGGGATCCGCCGTTGAAATCGCGTTTTTCGACATCAACGAAATGAGAAATGCCGATCTGTTCGATCGACCGGGAAAGGGCCTATGGCGTGCAACCGATGGCCCAGTCTTTTCTTTGACAAGATCGGAGCGGCCGGCACGCTGATGGTGTCCTGTGCCGAGCATAATGGCTTTATCACTGCCGGTGGCTTTGTTGCAAAATCGGCTGAGGGATTCACTGTTTGAATCCAGAATGATGGCTGGAAGGTATGAGCAGTTGGCCCCTACGAAGTACAAGACCACGAACTGGTCGACTTACAATGACGCGTTGAAGCGACGGGGATCGCTTGAGCTTTGGTTTGATCCTGAGATGGTTTGGGTACTGCCGCCGGGCGGCAAGCGTGGGCGGCAGCAACAATTCAGCGACGCGGCGATTCAGGCCTGCCTTACCCTGAAGGTATTGTTCGGGATGCCGCTCAGGCAAACGACCGGGTTCGTCCAGAGCCTGTTGCGGCTGTTCGGTTTGGAGTGGGCGGTCCCGGACTACAGCATGCTATGCCGTCCATTGCCCGGCAGGCGATTGCGAAGCAATCTGCCGAGAGGGGCCAGCAGACCCTGAATGTCCGTCTTACGTATCGCGGAGGAACGGGGCCGCTGAACATTCTGATCCCCTCTCGGGATATCACTGCGTGATGCCCTGCCGGGCAGTGGACCGCACGGGCATCAGATCCTAGGGTGAGGGCGAGTGGAACGCGCGCAAGTATGGTGGCCCGAAACGGCGCATTTGGCGCAAGATACACATAGGGATCGATGCAGAAACGATGGAAGTCCGGCCCGTAGAGGTAACGACCAGTAACGTCGGTGACGCGCCGATGCTGCCCAAATTGCTCAACCAAATCCCGACCGATCAAGACATTGGGTCCGTAGCTGCCCCCTCGGCAGATTGCTTTGCAATCGCCTGCCGGGCAATGGATGGGGCATACGACACGCGCAAATGCCACGACGCGATTGCCGACCGCCATGCCCACGCTGTCATACCACCGCGCAAGAACGCCAAACCGTGGAAGCCCACAACCCAGGGAGCCATCGCCCGGAACGAAGCCGTCAACGCGTCGCGATACCTCGGTCGCGCTATCTGGCGACGGTGGAGCGGCTACCATGGCCGAAGTCGCGTCTAAACCAAGATGCACTGCGTGAAACTTCTCGGACAATCCCTGATGTAGAGAGATTTCGACCGGCAGGTCGCTGAAATCCAGGTCCGCGTCGCGGTGCTCAACCGCTACACTGCTCTTGGCATACCCGTCACCTTGCCTGCAGGATAAATGTGCCCGGGGAAAAACGCGAACGTTTCGGTCGCCGCCTTTCTGCTTGCAGCAATGGCAGGGGACTTCGTTAGTGTCAGTGAACGGATGCCCATCAGTGTTGACGTGAGCAACAAAGCTGAAAAGCGCTTTACTGAGTCCGTTAAAATTCTTGAACACGCCTTTGAACCGGACAATCCCCAGGACCGTCTTGCGGCGTTGAATTCAGTGGCCGGTACGCTCGTTCGACAAATCGTGAAACGCTGATTGAAGTCTCGATCGCTCATCGCTTCATACGCGGTTGCCTTGAACTTCTGCGGACGCGGCATGGGATTTTCGCGGGCGAGGTCATTTGGGGCGGATTTTAGGGCCGTCGCCAACTTCCTGCGCAGGGCCTACATGGCTGGTTTTTCCGCTGCCGAGCAGCACTGGATGCCACGCGCTTGCAGCGAGAAATCTCAAGGTTCAAGTCGGGCTCAGTCACATTTCGCCGCACTTTGTTCGAACGACCGCTTTGCTGACCCCGCAATGGCATCGAGCGTTCCGATATGTGAAGTCGTCCACGTTCAATATCCTTGCTATTTTAGCGCGACGATGTTGACCGATGGTCCATGATGGATATTTGAAAGCCAGATAGGGGAGGGCTGCGGTTTTGACCTATAGTTTTTCGACAGGATGAGCCGAGCGTTGGTCCTTTTTGCACATCCCTGTCACGAGAGTTTTTCGGCATCCCTCCATCAAACCGTGGTCGAGCGATTGGACCGAGCGGGTTGGGACATTGATAACTGCGATCTGAATGCTGAGGGTTTCTCACCGGTTTTGACGGCTGAAGAGCGTCGGGCCTATCATGATGAGGAACAGAATATCGAACCGGTCCGCGCTTATGTTGAGCGGCTAGAGGCAGCCGATGCGCTGATCCTGGTCTTCCCGGTCTGGAACTTCGGATACCCCGCCATACTAAAGGGGTTTCTGGATCGGGTCTTTCTGCCGGGGGTGTCATTTCGCATTGAAGGGGGCAAGCTGCGCCCTAATCTCACCAACATCAAGAGACTGGCAGCCGTGACGACCTACGGCGGAACCCGGACACGCGCCTATTTTGCAGGCGATCCCCCGCGAAAATGTGTCACGCGGGCTATAAGATACGTATGCCAACCGGAAAAGATGCGATATCTTGCGCTTTACGACATGAATCGGGCCTCGCAGGCGAAACGTGCGGCATTCCTCGCACGTGTGGCCCGAGAGATGGAGGCATTCTGACATGCGTGCGCTGGTGATCTATTGCCATCCGAAAGAAGGAAGTTTCAACGCGGGCATCCGCGATCTTGTTTTGGAGAAATTATATGAGTCCGGGGCCGAAGTGCGCCTGACCGACCTTTACAAACGCGACTTCAATCCGATTCTGCCGGAGTGCGAATTGGATATCTACCTTGATTGTCCCAAAAATCAGCAGCCCGTCGAGGCGGATGTGGCTGATCTTCGATGGGCCGATACGCTTGTCTTCGTGTATCCGACCTGGTGGTATGGGTTGCCCGCGATGCTGAAGGGCTGGCTGGACCGCGTGCTTCTGCCCGATGTGGCATTTCTGATGCCCGATGCCGAGAACAGCGATATCCGTCGGGGCCTGACGCACATCACACGGCTTGCGGCATTCACCACCTGTGGCGCAAGCTGGGGCCTCACGCAGATGATGGGCGCGCCGGGCAAGCGGACGATCATGCGCGGCGTGAGATCGATTTGCAGCACCCGTTGCCGGACGGCCTTTGCGGCGCACTACCTGATGGACAGTTCGACCGAAGCAAGTCGGGGGGCGCATCTTCAGAAGGTGGCTGCCAAGATGGACCGCTTCGTCGATCAGGGGCGTGAAAATCTGCGTACGGCGCAAGCATGATCCCGATCTTCGATTGGGCGCGCTTTGACAGCGATAAAGCAGGCTTTGTCGCTGAATTGGGCGCGGCCTGTCGGGGGCCAGGCTTCTTTCTTCTCAAGAACCACGGCGTTTCGCGAGACCTTCAGTCGCTGGTCTTCGAAAACGCCCGCGCTTTCTTTGCGCTTCCGAAGCCCGACAAGCAAAAGATCTCGATACTGAATACACCGCATTACCGCGGGTGGGCTGCTGCAGGTGTTGAATCACTGGATGAGACACGACCGGAGATCGACACCAAGGAGACTTTCAATATTGGCTATGATCTGCCCGAGGATGATCCTCGTGTCGTGGCAGGCGAGCCCTTTCGAGGTGTAAATCAATGGCCGGAGATGCCCAGTTTTCGGGATGCGATGTTGGCGTATTACGATGCCGCGCTTGATCTAGGGCGAGACATTCATCGGGCATTTGCGGTTGATCTGGGTCTGCCGGAAGACACGTTTGCCCGTACCTTTGATGAGCCTCTCGCGGCAATGCGCCTTCTTTACTACCCGCCCGCCAGCGGCGCCGAGAATGAGATCGGAGCCGGTGCGCATACGGATTACGGTGCCATAACGCTTCTTATGACGGATGGAGAGCCAGGCCTTCAGGTGCGCCCCCGAAACGGCGACTGGATGGATGTGCCGCATGTAGATGGCGCCTATGTGGTCAATATCGGCGATTGTCTGATGCGCTGGACGAACGATATCTACGTCTCGACCCCGCATCGCGTTCTGCCGCCCAAAAGGCAAAGGCTTTCGATTGCATTCTTTGTCGAGGCCAATCCCGATACGATCATTCAGGCATTGCCGGGCACCGGTATCGCAAAATATCCCCCGATCCGGGCAGCAGATTATCTCGCCTCGCGGCTGGAGGCGACCTATGCCCCGAAAGAACCTGCCGAATGACAGCCCATTTCTGGGCCGACATGCGTGGCTCTGACTTTGATGATCTTGACCCTTCGCGCACGATTGCCGTATTGCCGACGGCGGCGATAGAACAGCACGGGCCGCATTTGCCCCTGGGCACCGACGCACTGATCATGGAAGGGATGCTATCTACCCTCATGACAGCCTGCCCGGAAGACCTGGATGTGCGGGTTCTGCCCATTCAAAGCATCGGCAAATCCAACGAACATCTTTGGGCCAGTGGTACCCTGACCTTGACTGCACAAACCGCGCTCAGCGCTTGGACTGAAATCGGTCTGTCCGTGGCGCGCGCGGGCGTTCGGAAGATCGTTCTGGTCAATTCGCATGGCGGCAACCTTGATCTTGTCTCGATCCTGTCGCGGGAGTTGCGCGTGCAGGCGGACATGCTTGCGGTCAAATGCCAATGGGGCAGCTTCGGTGTGCCCGATGGGCTTTACTCCGAGCAGGAGCGCACCCACGGAATTCATGGCGGCGATCTTGAGACGTCGCTCATGCTCGCCTTCAGACCCGGGACGGTGAACATGGATCAGGCGCGAGATTTCCGCTCGACCGCCGAGACATCTGCGATCCCGCCCATCGGCCCCGTTTCCTACGGGTGGATCGCCAGCGATCTCAATTCCGACGGCACGGTGGGGGAGGCGTATCTCGCGACGGCCGAAAAGGGACGGGCGACCGCCGATCATCAGGTCGGGGGATTCATTCAGCTTTTGCTGGACGTGGCGGCCGAGCCAGTGTTCTGACCGGTTGCGCCTTTACAGTAGCCGTTTGCCCATCCCACATTTTTGTCTTGCTACAGGCAATTCGATAATCCCACGCATCAGGTGTTTCCGAGACCCGACATCGGGTCAGACGGCATACATCCCCGGCCGGGACAAATCTTCATTTGGCGGCATCTCAACCCACTTGACGGCCACCAACTCGTCTTTGACCTCGTCCGGCGGCAGGTACTGGATCCCAAGGTCTGCCAGAATGGCAGCCTTGGCGGGTGTGACGGGTTCGACCACAAGACGCCCGACCTTGGGCGCAAGTGCGAACTTCCCGCCGACGCCCACCGGCGCATGACGGCAGCGCTATGCTATAGGCGAGGTGACCTGTTATTAGTGGAAGACGGCAGGATCTTCGAAGCCGGGACAATTCTCAACCACTGTTGCCGTTTGCAAATGGGCGAATTCCTGCGGGGCCTCAGGGGCAAAGTGCTGGGCGACGGCCCAGGATTTTGGTCGCGGCCCGCTTGGGGCGCGGATCATCTCGCCAGCTTGGACGCCTCCTTGGCAAGGTCCTCGATCCCCGCCCAATCTCCGGCTGACACCAGATCTGTCGGTGCGACCCATGACCCGCCCGCACAGACGACGTTGGGCAAAGACAGGTAGGTTTCTGCATTTCCCGGGCTGACCCCACCTGTTGGGCAAAAGCTGATCTGGGGCAAGGGCGCGCCAATGGCTTTCAGGGCCGGGGCCCCGCCTGATGCTTCGGCGGGAAAGAACTTCAACATGTCGTAACCGCGTTCGAGAAGCTGCATCGCCTCACTTGCCGTGGCAGCTCCGGGCAGCAGCGGCAGGTCTTCCTCTTCGCAGGCCCGCATCAGCGCGTCCGTGGCACCAGGCGACACACCGAACCGTGCGCCAGCCTTCTTGGCGGCACGCACGTCTGCTGGGGTCACAAGGGTGCCAGCCCCCACAATTCCGCCTTCCACCTTGGACATGGCGCGGATCGCGTCAAGGGCACCAGCGGTCCGAAGTGTGACCTCAAGGGCGGGCAATCCGCCTGCCACGAGAGCCTCGGCCAAAGGAGCGGCCGAAGCGGCATCGTCCACGACCAGAACGGGCACGATCGGGGCGGCTGCGCAAACCTCGCGCGTCATCTTGCTGGCGTCTTGGGGTGTCATGGTCTTCCTTCAGAATATGCACGCGCCCGCCTCGGCTCCGCAGGCCGATGCTCGGAAGCTTTCGAACAATTCGCGGCCCAAACCGCTATGAGACGCGCTGAGGTCAGCAGTTGCCGCCGGACGCTCCAATGCTGCGGCGTCCAGGATTTCCAGCGTTCCTGCAACCGCATCGAGCCGAACGACATCGCCATCGCAAAGTTTTGCGATCGGTCCGCCATCCAGCGCTTCGGGGCACACATGGATCGCTGCGGGAACCTTGCCAGAAGCCCCCGACATGCGCCCGTCAGTGACCAACGCCACCTTCTGGCCACGGGCCTGCAGCACCGACAGGATCGGCGTAAGCGAATGAAGCTCGGGCATCCCGTTGGCCTTCGGGCCCTGAAACCGCACGACGACGATCACATCGCCGGTAAACTCGCCCGCTTTGAAGGCCGCTTTCACATCGTCCTGGTCATGAAAGACGCGAACAGACGCTTCGACCACGCGGTGCTCATCGGCCACCGCCGAAACCTTGATGACCGCCGCGCCAAGATTGCCGTCCAACCGCTTTAAGCCTCCCGTTGACTGAAAAGGATCCGCAGCCGGTCTCAGGATCTTGTCGTTGAGCGTCTCGCCGCTCCCGTTCTCCCATACAAGTGCGCCGTCCTTCAGCTTGGGCTCTTGCGTGTAGTGTTGCAGCCCGTCGCCTGCGACCGTTTTCGTGTCGGAATGCAATAGCCCGACCTCAAGCAATTCTCCAATCATGTAGCCAAGCCCTCCGGCCGCATGGAAATGGTTCACATCCGCTAGCCCGTTCGGGTAAACCCGTGCCATTAGGGGCGTGACTTCAGACAGATCTGAAAAATCCTGCCAGTCCAGTAGGATACCGCCCGCTTTGGCCATAGCCACGAGATGAATGAGCAGGTTGGTTGAACCGCCCGTCGCATGCAGGCCGACGATCCCGTTGGCAAAAGCCTTCTCGTTTAGGATGTCACAAACGGGTGTGTAATTGTTGCCAAGTGCGGACAGCGACAGCGCCCGCCTTGCACCCTCCGCCGTCAGGGCGGCACGCAGATCCGTGCCCGGATTGACGAAGCTGGAGCCTGGCAGATGCAACCCCATAAACTCCATCAGCATCTGGTTGGTGTTGGCCGTACCGTAGAAGGTGCAGGTGCCCGGCCCGTGATAGGCTGCCATTTCAGCAGCCATCAGCGCGTCGCGCCCGACCTCTCCGGCTGCGAATTTCTGGCGCACCTTGGCTTTTTCATCATTGGGCAACCCGCTGACCATCGGGCCAGCTGGCAGGAAGACCGCTGGCAATTGTCCGAAACTCTGCGCCGCAATCACCAGGCCAGGCACGATCTTGTCGCAGACGCCCAGAAACACGGCGGCGTCAAAGACGTTGTGTGAAAGGGAAACGGATGCGGCCAGCGCGATCACATCGCGGGAAAAAAGGCTCAATTCCATGCCGACTTCACCCTGGGTCACCCCATCACACATGGCCGGTACGCCGCCCGCGACCTGTGCTGTCCCGCCGCCCGCGCGCACCGCCTCACGGATAAGCGCAGGGTAGGTCTCAAATGGCTGATGCGCCGACAGCATGTCGTTGTAGGCGGTGACGATCCCCAGATTGCCTGCTGTACCTGTAGCCAAAGCTTCCTTGTCTGCACCACTTGCCGCGAAGGCATGTGCTTGCCCGCTGCAGGACAAATGCGCCCGGTTCGGACCATCGCCTGCCAGTCGCTTCATCCGCTCAAGGTATGCCCCGCGGGTCGTGGCGCTGCGTTCAACAATGCGGTCTGTGACGGTTCGAAGCGTGTCCTGGATCATGATGCGCCGGGCCTCTGATGCTGGGGCGATCTGCGAGGAGCTTAGCACGGCTATGTCAAAGCGCCATGTCACAAGCGGGATCTGAATTTTGTTAGCGCTAACTTTCACAAAAGTATGACAGCGTCAAGACAGGTCGCCCGTCGGCCGCCGAATACTTTGTCAAGTCAATTGGACGCGCTTACACTTTGCGGTGGCGCAGGCCGACTGCACCAGCCACCATGTACGTCCGCTGAGGCATTTTGCATCAGGCGGAGACAGCGCTGCCGGGTCATGATCCGCCTTCTCCTTTGATTGTCGCCTTGCCACAGCGCTTCATCACCGAGTTTGAACCCCGCTTGCCGACCTGACGCCCGACAGTTTGGCTTGCCGCAAACTTTAGTCCTCGATCAAGTCGAGATCCGACCGGTCATAAACATGTCGCCCATCCTCCGAGGGCAGGGCGCGCTTCGCCGCCCAGACCTTGCGCACCAGGTCCAGCGTTGCACCGGGATTGTCTGCCAGAAAGTCGCGTGTGTATTGGTTGAACTGGTTGTGATGCGCGATCTTGCTTTCATATCCCGACTTCTTCGTCTCGGTCTTCAGGCGTTCGTATTCGGCGACCGCATCTGCCAGCGTCTTGCCCACATTCTCTTTCATCCAGGCCATAAACGTGGTGTTGAAGCTAAAGCTGTTGCCGACCTGTGACTTGAAGAAACGCCGCACGTTCTGGCTGTTGCGGTAACTGTCCGTGATCAGGGTTTCGGGGGACAAGGCTTCGGAATGCCAGTCAAACCGCGACGTGATCGTCGGTTTCTTGTCACCGGGAAAAGCCGTTTCGCCTGTGTCGCGGTGATGTGCGAGCCGATCGAGGATCAGGAACTTTCCGCCCGTCGATTTCACGCCGACGCGCTTGGCTTCGGCGACCAGTTCCTCCTTCAGCCAGTACCACCGCCGCAATTCCGCCCCGCTGGTGATCACGCTTATGTCTGGCCGTTCCTCAACCATCATTCAGCCGCGCGCAGACCTTCGAGACCACCGACGAGCGACGGTATCTTTTCCTTGAACTTGAAAAAGCCCGCTGTCGCATAGGGCCATGCCGCGCTGTCATAGTCCCGCTGGACCAGCCGCAAATCGACGGCGTTGTCATGCCCGCGCAAGCCGCACAGCACATCCGAATTTGGGCCAACGGGTGCGTAAGGCGCCACCATCTGCTCTAGTTCGTGTTCTTCAGCCCACGCGACCAGATCGTTAACGCTCTCTGAATGGCCGACGGGCCCAAATCGCTCGCCAAAACGGACAATCGTGTCATCTGCGGCGGCTCTTGCAAAATCAATGACATGCGGCGCGACCTTGAGAGGCGACAGCTTTGCTCGGCCATTCAGAACCGTTGTCGCGACAGGGGTCAGACCTTGGCTGAACACAAAGCCCGGTGACAGATCATCGTCATGCAGGACCAGGCCAGTGCGCAGGGCGGGATCAAACGTCTGGCCGGGCATTAAGGGCTGCCGGTCCGGTGCCGGTGCTCCGCTAAGCGCGGGCGCATCGGGTGCCAGATCGGTCGGTCGGAACCGCCCCTCGGTGTATTTCGCGATGTTCGAGGGCCGTGCTAGATATGTCTTGCCGCGCGTTTGCAGCCCGCCAACCCACCGCCAGGACAACGTGTTCGACGCCGGATCGCCATCCAGCAGGTGTCGCAGGAAGAAATCCGCGCCAAGCTCCCAAGGCAGGCCAAGTGTGAAAATCCAGATCGAGGCGAACCACATGCGCGCATGGTTGTGCATGTATCCCGTCTCGACCAACTCTTGCGCCCAGGCGTCGAAGCATTCGATCCCGGTCTCGCCCTTGCAGGCGGCCTCCCATGCATTTCGCAACCCTGATTGGGTCTGGACGTCATCCAGAACGCGGCTCAGATCACGCTGATAGGCGGTCCAAACGCCGGGCCGCATCTCAAGCCAGCCCTTCCAATAGGTCCGCCAATAGACCTCCTGCACGAACTTCTCCGCCCCTCGCAGGCTGTGCCGTCCCAGAACCGCTTCAAGAACGTCGCTTTCCGTCAGAAGCCGCGTGCGGATATAGGGCGAGAGCTGCGACACACCGTCATGCCGCCCCGGTCCCAGATCGTGGTTTCGGCGCGACATATAGGTGCGCCCCGCATGCGGGACAAAGCGGGCGAGCCTTTCCAATGCGGCGATCCGGGTGGGCGGGAAATGATCAAGTGCATCACTCATGACGCCGGACCTATCGCGCCACGTCACGCATTCAAGCGGTCTGCTTGCGCTCTTGCAGGTCCCGGGGGGCGATACTAAGACTCAGGTAACACCTTTGCCGGTATGGTCCGGCAATGACAGACGAGGCGGAATTCATGTTCGATCCAGTAAACCAACTAACCAACAATCTTGTGCCGATGGTGGTCGAACAGACCAGCCGGGGCGAACGCGCCTACGACATCTTCTCGCGGCTTCTGAAAGAGCGGATCGTGTTCATCAATGGACCGATCCACGACGGGATGAGCCACCTGATCGTGGCCCAGCTGTTGCATCTTGAGGCGGAAAACCCGTCGAAAGAGATCAGCATGTACATTAACTCGCCAGGTGGCGTCGTAACATCCGGTCTCTCGATCTACGACACGATGCAGTACATCAAGCCGAAGGTGTCCACCTTGGTGATCGGGCAGGCGGCCTCGATGGGCTCCGTGCTGCTTGCGGGTGGAGAGCCGGGCATGCGTTTCTCGCTTCCCAATTCGCGCATAATGGTCCACCAGCCATCCGGCGGGTATCAGGGCCAGGCCAGTGACATCATGATCCATGCGGCCGAAACACAGAAGCTGAAAGACCGGCTCTATGACATCTACGTCAAGCATACCGGCCAGACGAAAGAGTCCGTGGAGCAAGCGCTTGATCGGGACAATTTCATGTCGCCCGAAGAGGCGAAAGAGTGGGGGCATATCGACGAAATCGTTGAAAACCGGACCAAGGGTGACGACGACAGCGACGGATAGTCCTCATGGGGCATTTTTGAATTGTAGACCCTCCGGGGCTCGCCTAAGCTATGCGAACGACGGCGGGGGGTCGAAGCGACACGACAATCTGACGGCAATAGGCCGGAAAGGTGCTGGATATGGCAACGAATACGAGCGGTGACAGCAAAAACACGCTGTATTGTAGCTTTTGCGGCAAAAGCCAGCACGAGGTCCGCAAACTCATTGCGGGACCGACTGTATTCATTTGCGACGAATGCGTCGAGCTTTGCATGGACATCATCCGTGAGGAAACAAAGGCCAGCGGGCTGAAATCCACCGATGGTGTCCCCACTCCGAAAGACATCTGCGGTGTACTTGACGATTATGTGATCGGTCAGGCAACCGCGAAGCGCGTTCTCTCTGTGGCCGTCCACAACCATTACAAGCGCCTCAATCACGCTCAGAAGGGCGGCGATATCGAACTGGCGAAGTCCAACATCCTGCTGATCGGCCCCACCGGCTGCGGCAAGACGCTTTTGGCTCAAACCCTGGCACGTATCTTGGATGTGCCGTTCACGATGGCTGATGCGACCACACTGACCGAAGCGGGTTATGTGGGCGAAGATGTTGAAAACATCATTCTGAAGCTTTTACAGGCTTCCGAATATAACGTGGAGCGCGCGCAGCGCGGCATTGTCTACATTGACGAGGTCGACAAGATCACGCGCAAGTCCGAAAATCCCTCTATCACGCGCGACGTCTCTGGGGAGGGTGTGCAGCAGGCGCTTCTCAAATTGATGGAAGGGACAGTCGCTTCCGTGCCCCCACAAGGCGGGCGCAAGCATCCCCAGCAAGAGTTTCTGCAGGTCGACACAACCAATATACTTTTTATCTGCGGTGGTGCCTTTGCTGGTCTCGACAAAGTGATCGCGCAACGCGGCAAGGGCTCTGCCATGGGTTTTGGGGCAGATGTGCGTGACAATGATGAACGCGGCGTGGGTGAGATTTTCACGGATCTTGAACCGGAGGACCTTCTCAAATTCGGCCTTATTCCTGAATTCGTTGGTCGCTTGCCTGTTCTCGCCACGCTTGAGGATCTGGACGAGGACGCGCTTGTCACCATCCTGACCCAACCGAAGAATGCTCTGGTCAAGCAGTATCAGCGCCTGTTTGAACTTGAAGATACGACGCTCACCTTCACGGATGACGCCCTGCAGGCGATCGCGAAACGCGCCATCGAACGCAAGACCGGCGCGCGGGGTCTACGATCCATCCTGGAAGACATCCTGCTCGACACGATGTTCGACCTACCAGGTCTCGACAGTGTCACGGAGGTGGTGGTGAACGAAGAGGCGGTGACATCCGATGCAGCGCCGCTCATGATCCACGCAGATGCCGACAAAGAACCCGCAACCGCTGGCTAGTCTTTCTTCGTCGATGTTTGCCTACCAGATGGCTGTTCTGGCCTGTAGACGTGATGCTTCACATCTCATGCGTCTTGGTCTTGGTCGTTGCCGCAATCGCCGATGCAGAATGCCTACACCTGATGGGCCCACAAGATTGATAATCCGCAATATGCTGATGACTATTTTGAGGGCTTTCTACCCTACGGTAAGGTCTTTGAAAGCCGCGCTTGGCATGTTGGATCTCATCCTATTGCAGAGCACACGTTCAACCGCACCTAAGCCATAGTCGGCCTCTCGCCCCACGCACCGAGATCGCCCTCTGAACGACCAGCTTCGCGCGGGCGGCCTTCGCGATATGCATGGCCGTACGCGTTGGGGTGGGCCACGCCTCAGGTTCCCGCTGGGTTTGATTGAGATGGCTTGCCAGAAACATTTGTGCAATGCGCACATCTCTCTGAGGATGCGTTGATTGGCCAAGCGCGAACATCCTTGACGCAGCCGGGCGATTTTTTCGCGAAGCCTTCGACAGAAGATCTCTACACCAACAGCCCTATGCAAAACGTGGCTGCAAAGATCCGCTTCGGAGATTGACGTGTCCAAAAAAGCGGGAACGCGCTTTGGCTGATTGAAGCTGCAGATCAATGTCTGCGCCATACCGCTTCGGCACAGTCCGGTTGGCATCCCGTGCCTTCGCCGACCTCTTGGCAAGCCTTAGGGAGCAGGAAGTCCTTTTAGGGTCGGAGCTGATCGCGTCCTTCTGCAACCAACCGGTGTGAAGTGCTGTTCGGGCAGCAGACCAGGCGGTCGATGCCGTCATGGCCGTAGGCCTGCCGCACCCTATCCCCGTCTTATCGGAAGTGTTGTGTCAAAAAACGGCGGCTTCCGGGAGGAGGTGGAAGCCGCCGCTCTTGAAACCTGACCGGCTCAGGGAGGAGGAGGAGACGGCGCAGGTGTTCCCAATTAGAAAAATGCGGCGACATCAGGGAGGAGGTAGATGCCGCCGCCAACTTACAGACGTCCCAGGGAGGAGGAGAGGAACGCCTGATCTTGGTGTCAGCGGTTCAGGACCCCCTTTGCCGCTTCATGTGCAATTCTCTTCAACTCGGATCGATGCATACCCAAATCCGCCAGTTCACGGTTGGACAATGCGGTTAGTTCAGCGAGTGTTTCGCGATAGACGCGGTGCTCAGCTCTGCGATCTGCTGCGCCTTGAAGCAGTTGAGCGATGGCATGCAGCCCACGTTCCAAGACGTCTTCGCGGCGGTTTATTTCGTTGTAGTAGGCCATTGTGGGGACCTCCTGCTCGTTACAACAACATCTTGAATACAAAGATAGGCAAATGCTGCGATTGCACAATAGCCTCTCAGGCAATGCTGCCATGCAGCAAATGCATGAAGCAGCTGCTGAAAATTTAAGCTTTCTGCCTCGCTCCGATCTGTTGCTGCCCGCTCTGTGATCTGCTCTTGCACCCGGAGGAAAATGTGCCACCTAAACGATCAGGGTGCCGGGAGATGGAACATGCCGTTAACGCGCGAAGAGATCGAGGATGTTCTCTCAAGGATTGATCTGCCGGATGGTGGCAACCTGATCAGTCGTGACTTGATTCGCGCATTACAGATAGACGGCAGTGCCGTCCGCTTCGTGATCGAAGCGCCGGATCCCGAAAAAGCAGCACGCATGTCAGCCGTCCGTGACGCGGCCGAGTCCGCAATTCGCGCCCTTGAGGGCGTGACCGAGGCGCAGGTGGCGCTGACGGCCCACGGGTCCGCCGCCAAGAGGCCCGCGCCCAGCCTCAAAATCGGCGGCCATCCCAAGCCACAGGAAGGGCCGACCAAGCCCGCTGGCGTCAAACGCATTCTCGCGATTGGCTCCGGTAAGGGGGGGGTTGGCAAATCGACCGTCTCCTCCAACCTCGCGGTGGCGCTGGCGCGGGCGGGGCGAAAGGTTGGGCTGTTGGACGCAGACATCTATGGGCCCAGCCAGCCCCGCATGATGGGCATAAACAGGCGCCCCGCCAGCCCTGATGGCAAGACGATCATCCCCCTGAAGGCCCACGGTGTCACACTTATGTCGATTGGGTTCATGCTGGAGGAGCGGAAGGCCGTCGTCTGGCGTGGCCCGATGCTGATGGGCGCGCTTCAGCAGATGCTGGGGCAGGTGGAGTGGGGCGAGCTTGACGTGCTGATCGTCGATCTTCCCCCTGGAACCGGCGACGTGCAACTGACCCTTTGCACAAAATCCGAACTGACCGGGGCCATTGTTGTGTCGACGCCCCAGGATGTGGCCCTGATCGACGCGCGCAAGGCGCTTGATATGTTCGCGACGCTCAAAACACCCGTGCTGGGCCTTATTGAGAACATGAGCGTGTTCCATTGCCCCCAATGCGGGTATGAGGCTCACATCTTCGGGCAGGGCGGCGTCGCAAAAGAAGCGGCTGACCTCGGCGTTCCGCTGCTCGGTGCGTTGCCGATCGATCTCGACACTCGGCTTTCGGGCGATGCGGGCACGCCCGTCGCCACCACCGACAGCCCCATGGCCCAGGCCTATGCCCGCATTGCAGAGGGTCTGATCAAGGGTGGGATGGCCTGACATTATGGGTGTCGACTGTCGCAATGACCGACGGGAAATCATGGGATTCGGCGACAGCTCGTGATGCGATTCCCCTGATTTGAGGACAAATCGGTCATTTGAACAACGAATTCGCCGAGAAAAGCACACTTTTTTGCGCTGATATCCAACTTTTTTGGGAATTCGTGGTCAGCCATCAAGATGCCGCGTAACCTCTATATATTGTGTCCATTCAATCACGTATGACTACTTAGGCCGTCTACGTAGTGGTTTCAGGCTTTTAAACGCGTTGCTGTGTGATTTGAATAGGGCGGGCTCAACTTCTGTACCCATAAAAAACTATTGCTTCCCATCAATTCCCGTGGCATCCCTTTTGTATCAGATGAAGACGGGACGGGGCACCAAACGACCCCACGCAAAACCAAACAAGAGCAGGTTCATACAGGCATCTCGCTTTCATCAGACCAAAGATCCGGCGCGCGAGCGAGCAGACATCCCCCCAGGTGGCGCGCGTGACTGGACACACCCCAAGCGGGGCGAGGCAGGCGGGTTGATCAGTGGCAGCAGATCAGCCCGCCCCTTTCGTTTCGGGGGTCGGCAGGACGAAGGGACGGACAGGCGTGGCGCGCAGGTTCAGAGGTGAAAGCCACCACAAGGTGGACGCAAAGGGCAGGGTATCGATCCCGGCATCCTTTCGCCGTGTGCTCGAGGCCGCTGACCCAAACTGGCGCGATGGCGACAATCCTGAACTGGTCATCGTATATGGAGACCACCGTCGTAACTATCTTGAATGCTACACGATGGAGGCCATCGACGAGGTTGATGCCAAGATCGATGCGCTGCCCCGGGGCTCGATGGAGCGCAAGATGCTCCAGCGTCTTTTTCACGGGCAATCCTTTCCCACATCCGTCGATGAGACGGGTCGGCTTGTCCTGCCGGCAAAGCTGCGCCAGAAGGTCGATCTTGATGCCGAGGCCTTCTTTATCGCCGCCGGTGACACATTCCAGATCTGGAAGCCCGAAACCTACGAGGCGGAAGAGCTGTCGCGCACCGAAGACTGGCTGGATGAACTGCCGGACGATTTTGATCCGCTCTCCTTCCTCGATCGGTCCAAGGGAGAGGCGTGATATGGCTGCCGCTGCTGCCGCTATGTCTGACGCCGCACCGCACATCCCTGTTCTTTTGCGCCCGCTTCTGGCGGCTGTTGCGCCGGTGACGGGCCGCTGGCTCGACGGCACTTTCGGGGCAGGTGGTTACACGCGGGCGCTGCTGGATGCCGGGGCCGATCAGGTGATTGCTGTGGACCGCGACCCCAAGGCCTTTGATCTGGCCCGGGACTGGGCCAGGACGTATGGCGAGCGCTTGATTCAGCAACCGGGTGTCTTTTCCCGGCTGGACGATTATGCGCAAGATCTCGACGGCGTGGTGCTCGATCTCGGCGTCAGCTCCATGCAGTTGGATCAGGCAGATCGCGGTTTTTCTTTTCAGAAGGATGGCCCTCTGGATATGCGCATGTCGCAATCAGGCCCTTCCGCCGCCGATTTGGTGAACCGCGCGGATCAGGTCGAACTGGCCGACATTCTGTTTCATTTCGGTGAAGAACGCGCCTCCCGCCGGATCGCAAGGGCGATCGTCGCCGCCCGCGCCGCCGCGCCCATCATGACGACCTTGGCGCTGGTCAGGATCATAGAAGGATGTCTGCCGCGTCAGAAACCCGGCCAGTCCCATCCCGCAACGCGCAGTTTCCAGGCCTTGCGCATCGCGGTAAACGCGGAATACGAAGAGCTGTATCAAGGGCTTATGGCGGCAGAGCGGGCATTGAGGCCGGGCGGCAAACTGGCTGTCGTCACCTTTCATTCGGTCGAGGACCGCATGGTCAAACGGTTCCTCACTGTGCGGACGGGCGGGGCAGGGCGCGCCAACCGCTATGCGCCGGAAGAGGCCAGGTCAGAGCCGCAATTCACCCAAACCAGCCGCAAGGCCATTGGTCCCGACGATCATGAGCTGACGGAAAATCCGCGCAGCAGGTCGGCCAAGCTGCGGGTGGCGATCCGCACTTCGGCCCCGGCGGGCCGCGTGGATCCCAAGGCCATTGGTATGCCCCAAACGCCCGAGAGGGGGAGATAATGCGCACGCTTTTTTTCGTCCTGACCATCGCGTCCGTGATCGGTCTGGCATTCTGGGCCTACCGTGAGAATTACGCCACCCGCGAAGCACTCGCTGGGGCTGAACGCATGCGTGATGAAATACGCGCCGCCCATAGCCGTCTGTCCGTGTTGCGGGCCGAATGGGCCTATCTAAACCGTCCCGACCGGCTCCGCGATCTTGCCGATCTGAACTTTGATCGCCTTGGCCTTTTGCCTCTACGCCCTGATCAGTTTGGCCGTATCGACGAAGTTGCCTATCCCGCCCCGCCCGAACAAAGCCGGCTTGAGGCGATCGATGTCTCCCTGCGGGAGGACAGCGAATGACCCGCACGCCACTTCGCCCTCTCGCGCGCATTCTTTCAGCCCGTGCGGCCGGTGAAAACCCCAACGTGATCGAGCGCGAAAACATCCGCAAACGGCATGAAGAGATGCACGACAAGATGCGCCAGCGGGCAGAGGGGCGACTGTTCCTGTTGGGCCTTTTCTTTTTCTGCGCTTTCGTGGTGGTCGGCGGGCGAATGGGCGCGCTTGCCACGTCAGAGCCCACCGAACCCCGCGCGAGCGCCCCGGGTGCCACTATCTCGGCGGCGCGCGCGGATATCGTTGACCGGGACGGGCGCCTTCTGGCAACGAACTTCGAAACACATGCGCTTTATGCCCAGCCACCGCACATGGTTGACCCGGAGGCGGCTGCTGAAAAGCTTGTTCAGATATTCCCGGAGCTAAAGCCGGAGCGTCTGATCAAGGACTTCACGGGCACGCGCAAATTCGTCTGGATCAAGCGCAAGATCAGCCCCGAACAAATGCAGGCTGTCCATGAAATCGGCGATCCCGGTCTGCTGTTCGGCCCGCGGGACATGCGCCTTTACCCCAATGGCCGGCTTGCCTCCCACATCCTTGGCGGTGCGTCTTTCGGCAAAGAGGGCGTGAGCGCCGCTGAAGTCATCGGTGTGGCTGGCGTCGAAAAACAGTTCGACGACTATCTTCTTGATCCCGCCAACGGCAACCGTCCGCTGAAGCTTGCGCTCGACTTGCCCGTGCAGGCCGCCGCCGAACGCGTGCTGTACGGTGGTATGCGCCTCATGAATGCCAAGGGGGCCACCGCGATCCTGATGGATGTGCGGACGGGTGAGGTTGTCTCGCTTGTCTCGCTGCCTGATTTCGACCCCAACAATCGCCCGCGTCCACTGACGCGCGGCGATCAGTCTGAAAGCCCGCTCTTCAACCGGGCGGTGCAGGGGGTGTACGAACTCGGCTCCACCTTCAAGATCTTCACCGCCGCACAGGCCATCGATCTGGGGATCGTTAACCGAAACACGGTGATCGATATTCGCGGCCCTCTGCAATGGGGTCGCTTCCGGATCCGCGATTTTCGCAATTACGGGAAAGAGCTGACGGTCGAAAACATCATCGTCAAATCCTCCAACATCGGCACCGCTCGGCTTGCCCAGCGGATTGGCACGCCCCGTCAACAAGACTTTCTGCGTGATCTGGGCTTCTTCAAACCGACCGAGTTCGAGATCCTCGAGGCCTCCTCGGGCAATCCGCTTTTGCCGCGCAACTGGTCCGAATTGTCGACAATGACGATTTCCTATGGTCATGGCCTCAGCGCCTCGCCCATGCATCTGGCCACGGCTTATGCGGCCATCGCCAATGGCGGCTACATGGTCAAACCCACGATTCTGCGCCAATCTGGCCCCCGCATGGGCAAGCGCGTGCTCAGCGAACATAGCGCCCGCGTGGCCCGCCAGATGCTGCGCAAGGTCGTGGCCAACGGTACGGCGAGCATGGGTGAAGTGACCGGGTATTCCGTCGGCGGCAAAACCGGCACAGCGGACAAGCCGATGCCTCGGGGCGGCTACTATGAGGACAAGGTGATCGCGACATTTGCCTCGATCTTCCCTGCGCATGATCCGCAATACGTCCTTGTCGTCACGCTAGACGAACCTGTTGAAACCAGTGGTGACGAACCTCGCCGTACGGCTGGCTGGACCGCCGTGCCCGTCGCCGCCGAGATGATCAAGCGGATCGCCCCGCTTCTGGGCGTCCGGCCCGGCGTTGAACCTGCAATCCGGGCTGATATAACGCCTGCCAGCAGTAACTAGGCCGGAACTGGCAACATGGACCCGAAAGCAAAACCCTTGTCGGCGTTGGGTCTGATGGCACAAGGCGGGTCCAATCCGCCGATCACCGGGCTTGCCGTCGACAGCCGCGACGTTAAGGAAGGCTACCTCTTTGCCGCCATGCCTGGGACCCGAATGCACGGCGGCGAATTCATTCAATATGCCCTGCGCATGGGCGCTGCTGCAATCCTCACCGATGCCGAAGGCGCGCAGATTGCACGGGCCGAGCTCGATGTGTCGCGAGCTGCTCTTGTGGTCACTGAAGCGCCGCGTGAATTGCTCTCTCGTTCTGCAGCACTCTGGTTTGGCGGGCAGCCTGAAAACATGGTTGCCGTAACCGGCACGAACGGAAAAACCTCGGTCTCCACCTTCGTGCGTCAGATATGGATCGAAATGGGTCTGCAGGCCGTCAATCTCGGCACCACAGGCGTCGAAGGGGCCTGGACCACCCCGCTTGCACATACAACGCCCGAACCGATCACCTTACACCGCGTTCTGGCAGAGGCTGCCCAAAACGGCATCACCCATGCCGCGATGGAGGCGTCGTCCCACGGCCTCGACCAGCGCCGCCTGGATGGCGTCGTGCTGAAGGCCGGCGGTTTCACGAATTTTACGCAGGATCACCTCGACTATCACAGGACGTTCGAGGCCTATTTTGACGCCAAGGCAGGTCTTTTTGCCCGCGTCTTGCCCGAGGACGGCACGGCGGTGATCAACATTGAAGATGCGCGTGGCGTCGACATGGCCGCCATCGCGAGGGCCCGAGGTCAGAACGTCCTCACGATCGGGCGGGAGAGTGGCGATCTGTCGCTGTCGGGCCAGCGGTTTGATGCGACCGGTCAGGACGTGCTGTTTCACCATGACGGCAAAGGCTATCAGACGCGGCTCTCCCTGATCGGGGGATTTCAGGCCGAGAATGTCCTGATGGCCTGCGGCCTCGTCATCGCCTGTGGTGCTGATCCTCACCGCGTGTTTCAGACGCTTCCGTATCTCACAACGGTACGAGGACGTATGCAGCTTGCAGCGGCGCGCGAAAACGGTGCGACGGTCTTTGTGGATTACTCCCACACGCCGGATTCCGTGGCGACCGCGCTCAGGGCCCTGCGGCCACATGTGCTGGGTCGCCTGATTGTCGTCGTCGGCGCAGGCGGGGATCGCGATAAGGGCAAGCGGCCATTGATGGGTCAGGCGGCGCATGACAATGCTGACGTCGTCTTTGTCACCGATGACAATCCGCGCAGCGAAGATCCCGCCACCATCCGCGCCGCCGTGATGGATGGCGCGCCTGAGGCGACCGAGGTTGGCGACCGGGCCGAGGCCATTCTGCGCGCCGTTGACACCCTAGAGCCCGGTGACGCGCTTTTGATCGCTGGCAAGGGGCATGAAACGGGCCAGGTTGTGGGCGACGATGTTCTGCCTTTCGATGATGTCGAACAGGCCAGCGTCGCGGTCGCCACGCTTGACGGGAAGCCCGCGTGACACTCTGGACCGCATCAGACGCCGCCGCCGCGACAGGCGGCGAAACGATGACCGATTGGGCGGCTAAGGGTGTCTCCATCGACACCCGCACGATCGAGCAAGGCGATCTCTTTGTGGCCCTTAAGGCCGCGCGCGACGGACATGACTTTGTGTCACAGGCAATTCAGAAAGGTGCCGCGGCCGCCCTCGTTGATCACGTGCCAGAAGGTGTGACCGATACGGGCCCGCTGCTGATCGTTCCGGACGTACAAACGGCCCTCGAGGATCTGGGCAAAGCGGCGCGCGCCCGCACAAAAGCGCGCATCGTCGCCGTAACCGGCAGCGTCGGCAAGACCTCGACCAAGGAAATGCTGCGCGCGATCCTGTCCGATCAGGGCCGCACACATGCCTCGGTCGCCAGCTACAACAACCATTGGGGCGTACCTTTGACGCTGGCCCGGATGCCTGCCAACACGGAATATGCGGTGATCGAAATCGGCATGAATCACCCAGGCGAAATCGCGCCGCTGTCGCAGATGACAAAACCCGACGTCGTGCTGATCACCACCGTTGCCGCCGCACATCTTGAAGCCTTTGACCACATCGAAGGGATCGCTGTGGAAAAAGCCTCGATCATCGATGGGCTTGGGCGGGGTGGGGCTGCAGTGCTCAACAACGATTGCTCGACCGCTGCGATCCTGCAGGCCAAGGCATTTGATGCCCATGTCCGCGACATCGGTTTTGGCGAACACGGGTTCGATTTCAAACTGCGCGAGGTCACGCTTCAGGGCGAGACAACGATTGTTCAGGCACTTGCCCGCGATGAGCCGTTGCTTTTCAAGATCGGCGCCCCCGGTCGACACTTTGCGATGAACGGTCTGGGCGCTTTGGCAGCGGTCGAGGCGCTTGGCGCAGATCTGGCCCTGGCCGTTCAGTCTCTGGGCCGTTGGTCCCCTTATGATGGCCGCGGTGCGCGTGAGGTTATCGCACTCGACCCGGTTGAGACACATCTGACGCTGACCCTGATCGACGACAGCTACAACGCCAATCCAACATCAGTTGCAGCCGCCCTCGAAGTGCTTGCGGCAGCGGAAGTCACCCACGACATCGGGCGCGTCAGCAAGGGCCGCCGCATCGCCTTTCTGGGCGACATGAAGGAATTGGGACCGAAGGCCGAGGCCATGCACCGCGATCTGGCCGATTTGCCCAGCGTTCAGGACTTAGATGTGGTTCATTGCGCCGGCCTGCTCATGCGCGACCTTTATGACGCACTTCCCGATCACCAGCGCGGCCTCTGGGCCGAGACATCGGAAGAAATCGCTGCCCAGACCCCCAGCCGTTTGGACAGTGGCGATGTGGTTCTTGTCAAAGGGTCGCTTTCGATGGAGATGCGCCGCATCGTTGACGCGATCCGAAAAATGGGTCATCCGGCGGCCTCAGATAACGAACAAGATCATGCGTGAGGCGGACTTCAGATGCTCTATTGGTTGACCATCCTGTCGGATGGCGGCGATTTCTTCAATCTTTTCCGTTACATCACCTTTCGCGCGGGCGGGGCGTTTCTGACGGCACTTGTCTTCGGCTTTCTTTTTGGCCGCCCGCTGATCGCCGTTCTGCGCAAACGTCAAGGCAAGGGTCAGCCCATTCGCGATGACGGACCAGAGGGACACTTTGTCAAGGCCGGCACGCCTACCATGGGAGGGCTGCTGATTGTCGGTGCGCTTTTGACCTCTACACTGCTTTGGGCCCGGCTTGACAATGCCTTTGTCTGGCTCGTGCTGTTCGTGACGCTGGGCTTTGCGCTTGTGGGTTTCGCGGACGACTATGCCAAGGTCTCAAAAGGCAACCACAAAGGCGTGCCGGGCAAGCTGCGCCTTGCCATTGGCTTCGTAATCGCGGGCGTTGCCACCTACTGGGCGATGTATGTCCATGGTCTGAACGATCTTGATCTTGCGGCCAGGGTCGAGGATTACGATCCGCTTTCCGGACGCCTTGCCTTTCCCGTGTTCAAGGACGTTCTGCTGAATTTCGGGCTCATGTTCGTCCCTTTCGGCATGATCGTCATCGTCGGCTCTGCCAATGCTGTGAACCTGACCGACGGGCTCGACGGTCTGGCGATCATGCCCGTCATGATCGCCGGCGGTACGCTTGGCATCATCGCCTATGCCGTTGGCCGCGTCGATTTTACGGAATACCTTGATGTGCACTATGTGCCGGGCACAGGCGAATTGCTGATCTTCACCGCTGCTCTGTTCGGTGGTGGCCTGGGCTTTCTGTGGTACAATGCCCCGCCTGCCGCCGTTTTCATGGGGGATACCGGCTCTCTTGCCTTGGGTGGAGCGCTTGGAGCCATAGCCGTCGCCACTAAGCACGAGCTTGTCCTCGCCATTGTGGGGGGGCTCTTCGTGGTCGAAGCGCTTAGTGTCATCATTCAGGTGCTGTACTTCAAAAGCACAGGCAAACGGGTCTTTCTGATGGCCCCGATTCATCATCACTACGAGAAGAAGGGATGGGCAGAACCTCAGATCGTTATCCGCTTCTGGATCATCTCTCTCATACTGGCAATGATCGGCCTAGCGACCCTCAAGGTTCGCTGATAGCGAGAAGAATTCACCCAGCAGTAGAAAAATTTGCGGATTTTTGCCTATAACTTCAATATCTTAGGTAGATCTTGGCCACAATAGGGCCAATTTGGACAAATTTTACATAATTTCTCCCCAATCGCCTAATAGCACCATGTCTAGAAACGGGGTGCAGTGGCCCCGAACCCATTCACATTACTGTCCGGACCGGGCAGCTCTATCAAGGAGAGCTCGCATGCGCCTCGCCCCCATGTCAAAAACAATTGCCTTAACGGCAGGTCTCGGCCTTGCCAGTGGTTTGTCTCTTTCAACATCCGTTTCTGCCGGGGATCTGGCCTTTGACGGCAGCAAAGTGCGGGTGAATCTGTCCAACAAGCTGAACATGCTGGGCCAGAAAGTCGCTGCTGCGGCTTGCAACATCGATGCCGGTTTTGCTGTTGAAGACGCTAAAGAAGAACTTGTCGCGGCCCGCCGCGATTTTCAAACCATCATGAATGGTCTTGAAAACGGTGATGTTGTTCTGGGTATTCCCTCTGCCGAACGCCGTGCCGCCTCGCTTCGCTCGATCGCCAATGTGAAACAGGCCTGGGCGCCGATCGACGCGGCTGTCGAGGACATGCTGCAAGATCAGAACATCGATGCGGCGGCATCGACTATCGCTTCTGCCAACATGCCGCTGCTCGAAGCGACCGGCATTCTCGCATCTGACATCGTCGGCCAGTACAGCAACCCGCACGAGATGACGCAAAGTGATGCGATGTCTTTGCGCTTTGCGGGCCGCCAGCGCATGATCTCCTACCAGATCTCGAAGGAGGTTTGCGGGATCGCGACTGGTACGGACGCCTTTGGCGAAGCCGCAACGCTTCAGGAGCAGGTCAACATGTACGGCCTGTCGTTGGATGCGCTGACCAACGGCATGGCGGCCGCCGGGATCAACCCACCCCCGAACGAATTGATTACCAAAGAACTCACCAAGGTATCCGAAGAATGGCGGGCCGAGAAAGCGAGCATCGAAACCGTACTCAGTGGCGGCGCAACGGGCGGTGATCAGGTGATGGCTGTTCGGTCTTTGTCTACGGATCTCGTCAAGGACATGAACAATGTTGTGACGCTCTACATGTTGTCGAGCCAGAAAACCGATGACGTCTATCGCGTTGCACTCAATGCCTATGCGGAAAACGAATTGTCGAAATGGCTGACAAACGAAACCTTGATCGAAGCGATCAAAGCCCAGAACGTCGCCCATGCCAGCCTTGGCCAGGATGATATCGACGCGCTCGACCAGACGTGGCGCGCCGAAGCCAAGGCTGATGGTGGGGATCTCATCAATGATCTGATCGGACGTCCGGCCTCTGCCTGGCTGCGCGACAACCAGAACGCCACCGCCGGTTTCGTGACCGAAGTTTTTGCGATGGACAATCTCGGGCTCAACGTCGCGCAAAGTGTCGTGACTTCTGACTATTGGCAGGGCGACGAGGCCAAGTGGAAGCAGACCTACGGCAATGGCAGCGGCCAGATGCATGTCAGCGAGGTCGAGCTTGACGAAAGCACCGGCGCCTACCAAACGCAGGTTTCGCTGCCAATCCACGACCCCGAAACCGACGAGATGATCGGTGCGATCACCTTCGGCATCAATATCCAGTCTTTGCTCTGATATTCCTTTCACCAGGCAAAGCGGAACGGTCCGGATCGGGCCGCCCTTTTTCGTCGTTAAAGCCGAGGATTGTGCGCCGTGTTGACTGCGCAAAACACCGATGGTCGTACCGACAAGACACCGACGTTTTGCCGACGTGAAACAGATAGGCACTTTGCCTTGTTTTTCTGGCATCAATTGACGCTTTCGTCGGCGTCGGGCAAAATCATCGCTGCGCCGCGCACGCGCCATTCACCTTTTCAAAGCTCCGGCAATCCTCTAGCCCTGTCCCGCGAAGAAGTCGGAGGACGCGCATGATCCCTGTCCGTGGCCTGGAGAGCCAGAAAGTCGCCGTTCTGGGGTTGGGTCGATCCGGGCTCTCTGCTGCGCGCGCCCTCAAGGCAGGTGGCGCCCATCCGCTTTGTTGGGATGACAATGAAGAGGCCCGCGACAAGGCCGCCGGCGAAGGCTTCGAAATTGTTCGCTTCCGGGATGCAACAGACTTCGAGGACATCGCCCGTTTGATCACCTCGCCCGGCATCCCGCATCTCTATCCAAAACCCAACGCGGTTATCGCGGCGGCAATGGCGGCCGGAACACCCGTCGACAATGACATCAGCCTTTTCTTTCAATCCTTTGCCACGCCCGATTGGAACCGCTTTGATACCAGCCCGAAGGTGATTGCGGTGACGGGATCGAACGGCAAATCCACAACGTCCGCCCTGATCCATCACGTTCTTGAGGCCGCCGGACGCAATGCGCAATTGGCCGGAAACATTGGACGCGGGGTGCTTGACCTTGAGCCGGCCATCGACGGCGAGGTCGTCGTGTTGGAGCTTTCCAGCTACCAGATTGATCTTGCGCGCAACCTCACGCCGGACGTCGCCGTATTCACCAATCTCAGCCCCGATCATCTGGATCGCCATTCAGGTATGGGCGGCTATTTCGCTGCAAAGAAACGACTTTTTACGCAAGGCGGCCCGGATCGCGCGATCATCGGGACAGATGAAATCGAAGGCCAGTTCCTTGCCAATGTGATGTGCGAGGGCCCGTCCGATGACCGGGTCATCCGTGTGTCCATCGCCCAAAAGCTGTCGGGGCCCGGGTGGTCCGTCTTTGCGCGCAAAGGGTTTCTGAATGAGTTCCGAAAAGGTCGGCAAGCCGGATCGATTGATCTGCGCGACATCGCAGCCTTACCCGGCACGCACAACCATCAAAATGCCTGCGCGGCCTATGCCGCTTGCAGGGCCGTGGGGCTGGCTCCACGTGTCATCGAGGCCGGATTGCGCAGCTTCAGTGGACTGCCCCATCGTAGCGAGGTGATCGCTGATCAATCGGGCATCCGCTACGTCAATGATAGCAAGGCGACGAATGTGGATTCCGCACTCAAAGCCTTGATGGCATTCAAGAATGTCCGTTGGATCTGCGGTGGACTGCAAAAAGAGGGCGGGTTGGACGCGCTCCGGCCCGCGATGGATCATGTGCGTAAGGCTTATGTGATCGGGCGGGAGGCCGCAGGTTTCGCCATGCAGCTTGATGTCGACACGCAGGTTTGCGGGGATATGGCCGTAGCGGTCACCGCCGCCATGCAGGAGGCGGAGCCGGGCGATGTGGTCCTTCTGGCTCCCGCTGCGGCGAGCTTTGATCAATACAACAATTTTGAGGCGCGGGGCGCGGATTTCACCGCCGAGGTCCGCGCGCGCCTCTAATCTCGCGAAACGAGCCTGAAACGCCACTATTTCCAATAAAACAGGGCCATTTACCGACCTTTGGTGCTGGTATGCACAGGCAATTGCCGCTATCATGCTATGAGATCCCGCAAAGGGACGCACACAGGCAGAGCAAGGCGACAGATCATGACAGAAATGGTCTATGGGGCGGTTCCGGCGCAGCATGGGGAGCCGATCCTGCCAAAATGGTGGCGGACGATCGACAAATGGTCGCTTAGCTGCGTCTTCATCCTTTTTGCCATCGGCTTGCTTTTGGCCCTCGCGGCCTCAGCTCCTTTGGCTGAGAAGAATGGATTCGGAACCTTTCACTATGTCATGCGGCAAGGGATCTTTGGATCGGTCGCCCTGATCGTCATGATCATCACATCGATGATGTCGGCGGTTCTGGTGCGGCGCTTGGCTGTCATCGGATTCTTGCTCTCATTCATCGCCTTGGCGCTCCTGCCGTTCCTCGGAACAGATTTCGGCAAGGGGGCTGTTCGCTGGTATTCGTTGGGTTTTGCGAGTGTTCAGCCCTCGGAGTTTCTTAAGCCCGCCTTCGCGGTTGTTGGGGCTTGGATGATGGCGGCAAGCCTTGACCTCAATGGTCCGCCAGGTCGTACGTGGTCGTTCGGCCTCTGTATTGTGATCGTCGTTATGCTGGCCCTGCAGCCCGATTTCGGTCAGGCTTGCATCGTATTATTTGGTTGGGGCGTTATGTATTTCGTCGCAGGCGCGCCGATCGTGCTTCTTGTGGGTATGGCGGCGGTCACGGTCTTCGGAGGCGCGCTGGCGTATTCCCATTCGGACCATTTCGCTCGGCGGATTGATGGATTTCTCAGCGCAGAGGTCGACCCGACCACGCAGCTTGGCTATGCTACAAATGCCATCCGCGAAGGGGGCCTTTTCGGGGTCGGAGTGGGCGAGGGGCAGGTCAAGTGGTCATTGCCCGACGCACACACCGATTTCATCATTGCGGTGGCTGCTGAGGAATATGGGCTGATCCTCGTGCTGATCATCATCCTGCTTTACATCAGCATCGTGTTGCGTTCGCTGGCCCGCCTGATGCGCGAACGCGATCCCTTCATTCGGCTGGCGGGCACGGCGCTCGTTTGCATGTTTGCGGTTCAGGCAATGGTCAATATGGGCGTCGCGGTGCGCTTGCTGCCCGCCAAGGGTATGACCTTGCCATTTGTCAGCTACGGTGGCTCGTCTGTCATTGCGTCGGGTATTGCCATCGGGATGCTTCTGGCCTTCACCCGCAAGCGTCCCCAGGGTGAAATCAGCGATCTCCTGAGGGGGCGGCGGGGATGACCGCTTCGCTGCTCATGATCGCGGCGGGCGGAACGGGAGGACACATGTTCCCTGCCCAAGCTTTGGCAGAGGCCATGCTCGCCAAGAGTTGGCGCGTCAAGCTCAGCACCGACGCCCGCGGGGCGCGTTACACCTCTGGTTTTCCAGAGGCGGTCGAGATCAGCGTGGTGGGCAGCGCGACCTTCGCACGCGGCGGGATCATCGACAAAGCCACGGTGCCCTTTCGCATCCTTGCGGGGGCTTTTTCTGCATTGAATGAGATGCGTTCTGATCCGCCTGCAGCTGTCGTTGGCTTTGGCGGCTATCCCGCCATTCCCGCAATGAGCGCCGCAACCCTTCTTGGCCTGCCGCGCATGATTCATGAACAGAACGGCGTTCTGGGCCGGGTCAATCAGCTCTTTGCAAAACGGGTCCACGCTGTGGCCTGCGGCACTTGGCCAACCGATCTGCCCGAGGGTGTCGAGGGGGTGCATATCGGCAATCCGGTCCGCAACGGTGTGCTGGAGCGCGCACAGGCCCCCTATATTCCGCCTGGCGATTATCCTATGTCGCTGCTTGTTCTGGGCGGCAGCCAGGGCGCACGGATCCTCTCGAACGTTGTGCCATCGGCTATCGCTGCTTTGCCCGCAGACTTGAAACGCAATATCAGGGTCAGCCATCAGGCCCGGCCCGAGGATCAGATGCGCGTGGCCGAGTTCTACAAATCCGAAGGCATACCGGCCGATGTCGAAACCTTCTTTTTGGATGTCCCCGAACGCATGGCTGAGGCGCAATTAATCATTTCACGCTCTGGCGCCTCAACCGTGGCGGATGTCAGCGTGATTGGGCGGCCCGCGATCTGGGTGCCGCTGGCACAGGCCATCCGCGACGAACAGACGGCGAATGCGCGTCAGTTGGTCGATGCCGATGCGGCCATCCTGATGCCGGAATCACGCTTCGTGCCCACTGCCCTGGCCGAACAGATCGAGATGGTTCTTACCAGCGAGCGCGGCGCGACACAGATGGCGAACGCTGCCTTCACGTGCGCTGTACCTGACGCAACGGAGCGGCTTGCTTCTTTGGTAGAAGATTTGGCACAGGCCCCGGCACAGCACGAAAGAGCATGACATGAATGCAGCGACAAAACTGCCCGGCGACGTTGGCCCGATACACTTTGTTGGCATCGGAGGCATCGGCATGTCGGGCATCGCCGAGGTGCTGTTAAACCACGGCTATGTCGTTCAGGGATCCGACCTCAAAACGTCAAAAATCACCGATCGCCTGCAACAACTCGGTGCACATATCTTTGAAGGTCAGGCCGCAAAGAATATCGCAGAGGCCGAAGTTGTCGTAATCTCTTCGGCCATCAAGCCTGGCAATCCGGAACTGGACGCGGCGCGTGCGCGCGGGCTGCCGATTGTGCGACGCGCTGAAATGTTGGCAGAGTTGATGCGGCTGCGGTCCAATATCGCGGTGGCTGGAACGCACGGCAAGACGACGACGACGACGATGGTCGCCACGCTTCTGGACGCAGGCAAATTCGACCCCACCGTGGTCAACGGCGGGATCATACACGCTTATGGCTCCAACGCGCGGAAAGGCGATGGCGAATGGATGGTGGTCGAGGCCGATGAAAGCGATGGAACTTTCAACAGGCTGCCCGCGACCATTGCGATCGTTACAAATATCGACCCTGAGCATATGGAGCATTGGGGCAGCATCGAAAACCTGCGTCAGGGCTTTCTGGATTTTGTCTCGAACATTCCTTTCTACGGCGTGGCTGTTTGCTGCACAGATCACCCCGAGGTCCAGGCATTGGTGGGCAAAATCACGGATCGTCGTGTGGTGACCTATGGCTTCAATGCGCAGGCCGACGTGCGCGCCGTCAATCTGACCTACAAGTCTGGTGTGGCCTACTTCGACGTGCTGCTTCAGACCGAAGATGCTGTGATCGAAGGCTGCAGCTTGCCAATGCCGGGCGATCACAATGTTTCAAACGCGCTGAGCGCGGTTGCCGTGGCCCGTCATCTGGGCATGAAAAAGGATGAGATACGCGAGGCGCTCGCGTCCTTCGGTGGGGTTAACCGTCGTTTCACGCGGATCGGTGAGATTGATGGCGTGACCATTATCGACGATTACGGGCATCATCCAGTCGAAATCGCGGCCGTTCTGAAGGCGGCTCGGCAGGCCACGGATGGCCGTGTGATCGCCATCCACCAGCCGCATCGCTATTCCAGATTGGCCAGTCTTTTCGACGATTTCTGCGCCTGTTTCAACGAGGCGGACGTGGTCGGGATCGGCGATGTGTTTGCAGCAGGTGAGGATCCTATCGAAGGGGCCAGTCGAGATGATCTGGTCGCTGGCCTCATCCGCCATGGCCACCGGCACGCGCGCGCGGTGGTCTCCGAAGATGATCTGGAGCGTCTGGTGCGCGAACAGGCCCGTCCTGGCGATATGGTTGTCTGTCTTGGGGCGGGAACGATCAGCGCCTGGGCCAACAATCTTCCCTCACGCCTGCAAAAGGGCGCGGCATGATCCTTTTTGCGCTCCTGCAAACGGCCCACCTTGCTCTTGCGGGCATCCTTACAGGCTATGCCGCCTGGCGGCTCGGCGCGTTGGGCGTTCTGGTCGGAGCAGCCGCATCCTTCGTTATCTGGTTGAGCTACTGGACGCTTCGGGTTTTCTTGGTGCCTGGGTTTTCGTCCTTTGACGGGATCGCGCATCTGATGATCGGTGCAGCGACAGTCGGGGCGATTTTTCTTACCCAGATGATCCTCGGCGTGCTGGGCGGTTGCGTACTGGGCCTTGGACTGCGCCTCCTACACGGGGAGGGGGCGACTTGATCCTGCTCTGGGCATCCGTTCTTTGGGTGATCGCGGCGACGATTGTCGCCCTGTTGCCTATGCGGATTCAGTATGTTCCCGGCATTGTCCTTCTTTTGGCGGCACCTGTTCTGATCATTTGGATCGGCATTGAAGTTGCCTGGTGGGCGGCCTTCCTGAGCCTTCTGGCGTTCGTTTCGATGTTCAGAAATCCGTTGCGTTATCTTTACAGACGCGCGCGGGGAGAACGCCCCGAGGTCCCAAAATGAGCGGGTCACTGGTGCTCGCCTGCCTCTGGGCCTTTGCGGCAAATGTCATCGCAATGCTGCCGAGCAAGGACTATCATTGGAGCAATGCCTACAAGCTCATCGCAATCGGCATACCGATCCTGGGTTTTGTCACCTGGCAACATGGGCCTTGGGTGGGTCTACTCGTGCTGGCTGCGGGGATGAGCGTGCTGCGCTGGCCGGTTGTTTATCTGACACGCTGGGTGCGGGATAAGCTCTCAAAATGATATCGAAGAGCCCATATTATCATATTTATATCAGAGGGTTAACGTCCTCTTCTCATGCGATTTATCAAGTGCGTCATCTGTATGGTTCAGCCTCAAGATGACCTATCCGATGCCCAAAGTACGCGGCACGTTGACCCCCGACAAGGTTTTGGCAGATCTGACTTGGCTGCGGGTCGGCGGCCCCGCCGATTGGCTGTTCCGACCCGCCGATGTCGAGGATCTTGCCGATTTCTTGCGCGATCTGCCTGCGGGCGTGCCGGTCTTTCCCATTGGCGTCGGTTCCAACCTGATCGTGCGCGACGGCGGATTGCGCGCGATTGTCATTCGCTTGGGTCGGGGGTTCAACGACATCTCGGTCGAAGGGTGTCAGGTCCAGGTTGGAGCTGCTGCTCTGGACGCACATGTGGCCAAAAAGGCAGCGGATGCAGGTGTGGATCTGACATTCCTGCGCACCATCCCTGGAAGTATTGGCGGGGCCATAAGGATGAATGCGGGATGCTATGGAAGCTACATGGCAGACGTCTTGCAAAGCGTGGATATCATCTTGCGCAGCGGTGAAAAGATGACGCTCACGCCCGCCGATCTCAAGTTGTGTTACAGGCAATCCGATTTGCCCGAGGGCGCCGTCCTGATCGGCGCGGTCTTGAAGGGACCGCAAGGTGATCCGCAAGAGTTGCATGCGCGGATGGCGGCGCAGTTGGCCACGCGTGACGCAACCCAACCGACCAAGGACCGCAGTGCGGGCTCGACATTTCGCAATCCTGCGGGATTTTCGTCGACCGGTCGCAGCGATGACGTGCATGACCTCAAGGCTTGGAAGGTCATCGACAATGCAGGTATGCGGGGCGCCCGAAGAGGTGGTGCACAAATGAGCGAAAAGCATTCCAACTTCATGATCAACACGGGCGATGCGACCGCTGCCGACCTCGAATATCTGGGCGAAGAGGTGCGAAAAAAGGTTTACGATTCCAGTGGCATCACGCTAGAATGGGAAATTATGCGCGTTGGTGATCCGGGCTAGATGCCGATCCCTAAGCGTAAACCAAATGGCCGAAAAAAATCGGTCGAAAAAGGGTGAAAAACACCCGAGTTACAGAGGCACATCGTGGGTCGGTCGAGCAGGCAACCCCCGAAAGTGGCGGTGTTAATGGGCGGCATCTCGGCTGAGCGCGAGGTGTCTTTGTCCACCGGGCGCGAATGCGCCGCCGCCCTGAGGGGCCAGGAATTTGAAGTGGTCGAGGTCGATGCTGGCCACGATCTGCCTGTTGTGATGTCTTCCCTTTGCCCGGATGCGGTCCTGAACTGTCTGCATGGCCGCTGGGGCGAGGATGGCTGTGTGCAAGGTCTGTTGGAGTGGATGGGTGTGCCCTATTCGCATTCCGGTGTGCTTGCCTCTGCATTGGCGATGGACAAGCAGCGCAGCAAACAGGCTTTTGCGGCAGCCGGTCTGCCCGTCGTCGACGGTCGCATCGTGTCCCGCGACGAAGCGGGCAGTGATCACATCCTGCAGCCGCCCTATGTTGTGAAGCCGAACAACGAAGGCTCCAGCGTCGGCGTTTACATAGTTCACGAGGCTGCAAATGGCCCGCCGCTTCTGGACGACACCATGCCCGCTGAGGTGATGGTCGAGGCGTTTGTGCCTGGGCGCGAATTGACCACGACCGTTTTGGGGGACCGCGCGCTGACCGTGACCGACATTCTGATGGATGGCTGGTACGACTATCACGCCAAGTACACGCCCGGTGCGTCGCGGCACGAAGTGCCAGCGGATGTTCCAGATAGCATCTTTGCGCTTTGCCTCGACTACGCCCTGCGCGCGCATGAGGCCCTTGGTTGTCGCGGGGTCAGCCGGACCGATTTCCGCTGGGATGAGAGCAAGGGTCCAGACGGGCTTTTTCTCCTGGAAACCAACACCCAGCCGGGGATGACGCCCACCTCGCTGACACCCGAACAGGCGCAGGTCTGCGGCATGTCTTTCCCTGAATTGTGCCGTTGGATGGTGGAGGACGCCTCATGCGACCGATGAGCCGCCATGCGGACAAGTTTCGTGCCGATCCCGCACCCTCCAGATGGTCATGGCGCGTTCAGCGGCTGATGTTGACGCCCGGCTTCAGGCTGTTTCTGCGCGCCGGTCTGCCATTCCTGCTGGCGGGCGGCTTCACGTTGTGGTGGCTGTCGCAAACCGACAACCGGCAGGCGATCTTGGACATGGTTGCCGATCTGCGCACCAAGATCGAAGAGCGTCCGGAATTCATGATCAATCTTATGGCGATAGATGGGGCAGATCCGAATGTATCAGCAGCCATTCGGGCGCTGATCCCGATCGACTTCCCTGTATCCTCTTTCGATCTGGATTTGCCCGCAATCCGACAGACCCTTCTCGCTCTGGACCCGGTGCGCGATGTCTCGCTGCGAATCCGCCCCGGCGGGGTCTTGCAGATCGACGTAGATCCACGCGTCCCGGCGCTGATCTGGCGCGAGCCGAGCGGTTTGACGCTTTTGGACGAAACTGGCGCACGCATTGCACCGCTGGTTGCCCGGGTTGATCGCCCCGATTTGCCTCTGATCGCAGGTTCCGGTGCCGCCGAACAGGTGCAAGAGGCTTTGGCCCTCATTTATGTCGCCAAACCTTTGGGTGATCGGTTGCGCGGCGTGGTCCGGGTGGGTGAGCGGCGCTGGGATATCGTGTTGGACAGGGGGCAGCGCATTTTGTTGCCCGAGACCGGCGCGATCCGCGCGCTAGAACGGGTCCTGTTGCTGGAAGATGCACAGGAGATGCTCAGCCGGGATGTGGCGCAGGTCGACATGCGGCTTGGTCCACGTCCCACATTGCGGATGACGGCAGACGCGACCGCGGAATGGTGGCGCATCCGGAATTTCAATTCAAAGATAGAGACGAGCGAATGATGGACCCTTACGCCAGCCAACGTGCGATGCGCCAGATGCGGAAAATGGCGATGCAGCGTGGAGTTGTAGCGATCCTGGATGTCGGAAGCTCAAAGATCTCTTGCCTCGTGTTGCGCTTCGATGGTGTAGGTCGGCCGTTTGACGATGGCGAGATCGGATCTCTGGCCGGGCAATCGGGCTTCCGCGTGATCGGCGCGGCAACCACGCGTTCGCGCGGCGTTCGCTTTGGTGAGATCACCGAGATGCAAGAAACCGAACGCGCGATCCGCACAGCATTGCAGGGGGCACAGAAGATGGCCGGCATAAGGGTCGATCATGTCATCGCCTGCTTTGCCGGGGCGGAACCGCGCAGCTATGGCTTGGATGCCCGGATCGACATCGATGGTGATGTCGTCACAGAAAACGACGTGGCACTTGCCCTTTCGGAATGCGAAGTTCCGCATTACGGAGAGGGCAGGGAGGTACTGCACGCCCAGCCTGTTAACTTCGCGCTTGATCATCGCTCCGGCTTGATGGATCCGCGCGGGCAGATCGGTGATACGCTTTCTGTTGATATGCATATGCTGACAGTCGATGCCGCGGCCGTTCAGCATCTGGCGCATTGCATCAAGCGATGTGATCTTGAACTCGCTGGGATCGCGTCTTCCGCCTACGTTTCGGGGATTTCTGCGCTCGTCGAGGATGAACAGGAGCTGGGCGCGACTTGCATTGATCTGGGCGGCGGGGCGACAGGCCTTTCGATCTTCATCAAGAAACACATGATCTACGCGGATGCCGTGCGCTTGGGCGGGGACCATGTGACCTCGGACATCTCGATGGGGCTGCAAGTGCCCATGGCGACTGCAGAGCGGATCAAGACATTCTTTGGCGGGGTTCACGCGACAGGTGTCGATGATCGCGAGCTGATTGAGATCGGCGGCGAAACAGGTGATTACGAACATGACCGACGGACGGTCAGCCGGGCGGAACTGATCGGGATCATGCGGCCGCGGGTCGAGGAGATACTGGAGGAAGTGCGCGACCGGCTTGATGCCGCAGGCTTTGATCATCTGCCCAGCCAGCAGATTGTTCTGACCGGTGGTGGCAGCCAGATCCCCGGTCTGGACGGGCTCGCCAGTCGCATCCTCGGACACCAGGTTCGTCTGGGCCGTCCGCTTCGCGTCCACGGCCTTCCGCAATCGGTCACTGGGCCCGCTTTTTCGAGTGTTGTTGGCCTCGCGCTGTTTGCGGCGCATCCCCAAGATGAGTGGTGGGACTTCGATATTCCGACGGAACGCCACCCAGCACGATCGCTGCGTCGGGCGGTTCGCTGGTTTCGGGACAACTGGTAGCCGCAACATCTCGTGCCAGCGCGGAAATACAGGCCTTTTGGGCGGGAAATTGCCCATATTTTGCGGTGTTTTCGCGGTTTTTGCGTGACGTTGCATAAATGAATCGGTAGTGTTGCCAGAAAGACATGAAAAAAACGCACGACAAACGGCGCACAAAACAGGCGGATCACGAATGACACTGACATTGAGCATGCCCGGGCATGATGAGCTTAAGCCAAAAATCACCGTCTTCGGGGTCGGTGGTGCTGGCGGCAACGCGGTCAACAACATGATCGAAAAGCAACTCGACGGGGTCGACTTCGTCGTGGCCAACACGGATGCGCAAGCGCTTGCGCAATCAGCCTCGGGCAATCGGATTCAGCTTGGTATTAAGGTGACGGAAGGGCTTGGCGCCGGGGCGCGCGCAAGTGTTGGTGCGGCTGCAGCAGAAGAGTCCATTGAACAGATCGTCGACCACCTCGCCGGCGCGCATATGTGCTTTATCACGGCTGGCATGGGCGGCGGTACCGGGACAGGGGCCGCGCCGATCATTGCCCAAGCTGCACGCGAACTTGGTGTTCTGACCGTTGGCGTCGTGACAAAACCGTTCCAATTCGAAGGCGCCAAGCGGATGCGTCAGGCCGAGGACGGTGTCGAGACGCTGCAAAAGATGGTCGACACGTTAATTATCATTCCGAACCAGAACCTGTTCCGGCTCGCCAATGAAAAGACCACTTTTACTGAAGCGTTTTCGATGGCGGATGACGTTTTGTATCAAGGCGTCAAAGGCGTCACGGATCTTATGGTTCGTCCCGGTTTGATCAATCTGGACTTTGCTGACGTACGCGCGGTTATGGACGAGATGGGCAAAGCGATGATGGGCACGGGTGAATCGGAGGGCGAAGATCGCGCTATCCAAGCCGCAGAGAAAGCCATTGCCAACCCGCTGCTGGACGAAATTTCGTTGCGCGGGGCCAAGGGCGTCCTCATCAACATTACGGGCAGCCACGATTTGACCCTGTTTGAGCTGGACGAGGCCGCCAACCGAATCCGCGAAGAAGTTGATCCGGATGCGAACATCATCGTGGGTTCGACGTTGGACTCTGACATGCAAGGCAGCATGCGGGTGAGCGTGGTGGCGACTGGCATCGATGCAAGTGAGGCTGCGTCGGACATTCCTGTACCGCGGCGGAGCCTTTCGGCGCCCCTGACCACGACGGTTTCCGCAGAAGAGCCTCAAGCCGAAGAGGTTGAGCGGCAACCAGAACCGGTGGAACCCGCCGTCGCTGCAGAGGTCGCCGTCGAAGAACCTGGTCTTTTTGAAGAGATGCCACCTGAGGCTGCATCTGGGCAATTGGTTGAAGAAGAGCCAACATATGCCGCAGCCGATGATGGTCTACCACCGCCGGCCTATCAGCCGGAAGTCGCTGCATTCGAACCGCATCCGGAACGTCACGAGGCAGAGCCACAGGCCGTTGCTGAGCGTGAGCCGGGCACGCCATCGCCCGAAACCATGGCGCGGTTGCGAGTGGCCGCTGAAAAAGCGTCGCCACGGCAGCTACAGGCCGCAGCACAACCGGCAGAGCATGAACGGCCTCGGTTCGGCATCAATTCGTTGATCAATCGTATGACCGGTCATGGCGATCATGCGTCCGACGCTCCCCCCCCTCAACCCCGTCAGCAGCCCCCGGTTAGTCGTCAAGCTGCACCCGCAGCAGACGAAGCGGAGCAGGATCGCATCGAAATTCCTGCGTTTTTGCGGCGCCAGGCGAACTAACGCTGCGTCACAAATCATCCCTAGAGGCGCTCAGTGGGCGTCTCTTTTTCGTTTTTAAATCAGTGCGTTAAAGACTTCCCGGCGTTTTTTTGCCGGTGCCTGATACCCATGTTTCAGACCGTTACAAAGAGTGAATTGTTAACATCTGAGCTCCTTCGTAACTGTTTAGCGCAAACAACCAGACAATGGTGAGCAGGTTGCAGACAACAGTTAAATCTTCGGTCACATTCCGTGGAATGGGCCTCCATACGGGTCGCGTCGTAAAAATGACGATACTGCCCGCTTCGGCGGAGCACGGCATTTGGTTCTCTCGCACGGATGTGTCGGGATTGGATCCACTTGTGTCTGCCCGATGGGATGCCGTGATCGAGGGTTCGCAATTGTGCACGCGTATCACCAATTCCGACGGTGTTACGGTGTCAACGATCGAGCACGTTATGGCTGCTCTTGCGGGCTGCGGCGTGCAGAATGCGCTGATTGAAATCAACGGGCCGGAAGTTCCGATCCTTGACGGGTCATCCCTACCGTTTGTGCGTTCGATCATGCAACGCGGTCTGCGCAGATTGTATGCGCCTGTACGCGTCATTGAAGTGCTCAAGCCAGTGCAGGTGGAGAACGGTGCGGCAATGGCGCGTTTGTCTCCATCCGACGTCATGCAGATCGATTTTCACATTGACTTTGCGGACACATCAATTGGCCAACAAAGCAAATCGCTGACGATGGAAAATGGCAGCTTTGTACGTGAACTCAGCGACAGCCGCACCTTCTGCCGGAGCAGCGATGTGGATGAGATGCGCGCCAATGGTCTTGCATTGGGCGGCACGCCCGGTGTGAATGCCGTTGTGTTTGACGGTGATCAGGTGGTCAGTCCCGGCGGGTTGCGCCATATGGACGAACCTGTTCGTCATAAGATGCTGGACGCGCTCGGTGATCTGGCATTGGCAGGCGCTCCGTTGATCGGCCGCTATGAGGGTGTGCGTGCTGGTCATGCGCTCACCAACCAATTGCTACGCAAGCTTTTTGCGACGCCGGGTGCTGCCCGAATGGTAGAATGCTCTCCCTTCCAATTGGCCAATCTGCCCGGCGCAGGGTTGGCCTGGGATGAAATTCCTGCTGTAGCGTGACGGCTATACCCTGCTCAAATCGGCATTTTGCCCCTCGACAAGATATGATAGAGCAAGGCAAACAGCTCATCGAAATGGGCGGGTAACCGATTGAAGGGTCGAGGCATGTCGGGCATCAGAACCGCAATGCGCATGGTTGGGGTCGTTACGCTGGTTGCAGCGCTCTCGGCATGCGGTGATAGGGGACGACCCACAACAGGCGGCATTTTCAATCAACAGGAAGTACCGCTCGAAAGCTTCTCTGCCCAGCAGATATTTGAGCGTGGCGAATACGAGTTGGAGAACCGCCAGCCCGATGAGGCCGCCTTTTACTTCTCTGAGATTGAACGTCTGTACCCCTATTCGGAGTGGGCCAAGCGCGCGTTGATCATGCAGGCTTTCGCATATCATCGCGATCAGGATTATGAAAACAGCCGCTCGGCCTCGCAAAGGTTCATTGATTTCTATCCTGATGATGATGATGCGGCCTATGCTCAGTATCTGTTGGCACTGAGCTACTATGATCAGATTGATGAGGTCGGTCGTGACCAGGGTCTGACCTTCCAGGCTCTGCAAAGCTTGCGGCAGGTGATCGAACGCTATCCGGATAGTGAATACGCGAAGTCATCCGTGCTCAAGTTCGACCTTGCCTTTGACCACCTTGCGGCCAAGGAGATGGAGATCGGGCGTTACTATCTGAAGCGCAACAACTTCTCGGCCGCGATCAATCGCTTCCGTGTTGTGGTCGAGGATTTCCAAACGACAACACATACGGCTGAAGCGCTGCACCGGCTGGTGGAGGCGTATCTGTCTCTGGGTCTGACGGACGAGGCGCAGACGGCAGGTGCCATCCTTGGCTTCAACTATCAGTCGACTGATTGGTACGAAGACAGCTTCAAGCTTCTCACTGGACGAGGGCTCGAACTGGAGGCTGCCGGGGACAGCTGGTTGCGGAAAATCTATCGCCAGATGATCCAAGGCCGGTGGATCTGACCGGACAGACGCCTGGCGTGTCTTTTGGATCGGTCTGATGCTGCGCACGCTTGAAATCAGTGACATGCTGATCATCGACAGGCTCGACCTCGAGTTCCAGCCTGGCCTGAACGTGCTGACTGGTGAAACAGGTGCGGGAAAATCTATCTTGCTTGATGCACTTGGTTTTGTCTTGGGCTGGCGCGGTCGTGCGGACCTTGTCCGGCAGGGGGCAGAGCAAGGAGTGGTCGTAGCCTCTTTTGATCTCCCCGCGGGTCATGCGGCGCGTGATATCCTGCACGAAGCAGGGCTGCCCGTTGAAGACGAATTGATCCTGCGCCGGATCAACACTGCCGATGGCCGCAAGACGGCATGGGTAAATGACCGGCGCTGTTCAGGCGAAGTGCTGCGTGGCCTTTCGGATACATTGCTTGAACTCCACGGTCAGCACGATGACCGTGGCCTTTTGAACCCCCGGGTACATCTTTGCATTCTCGACACCTTTGGGGGATATGAGGATTTGCGGAGCACCGTTAGGTCGGCCTGGAATATCCTGGTTGGTGCGCAAAGGGCGCTGTCATCCGCCCAAGACAGCATCGCAAGCATCCGCGAGGAAGAAGAGTTCTTGCGTCACGCCGTGGCTGAGCTCGATCAGCTTGCCCCTCAACCGGGCGAGGAGGCCGAGCTTGATACGCGCCGCCGCCTTATGCAAAGCGCGGAACGTATCCGCGAAGACATCATTAAGGCGCACGGGGTTTTGACCGAAGACGGCGCAGAGGCCGCGGTTTCGAATGCGATGCGCTGGCTGGATGGTGTCGCAGACAAGGCTGAGGGCACGCTGGATGAACCGCTCTCTGCCTTGGGGCGCGCGCTCAATGAGGTGGACGAGGCCGTTGGTGGCATCTTGGTGGCGCTCGATAAACTGTCATTCAACCCGGTTGATCTGGACGAAACGGAAGAACGGCTTTTTGCGATCCGCGGCCTGGGGCGCAAACATGACGTGGCCCCCGATGAGTTATCGGTTTTCGCTGACGGATTGCGCGGTCGTCTTTCTGTCTTGGACGCCGGAGCTGCCGATATCGCCGCGTTGAAACAGGCCGTGACTGAGGCGCAGGGTGACTATGATCAGGCTGCAGAAGCCCTAGCCGATGCGCGGAGCGCGGCGGCGCTAAGGCTGGACAAAGCTGTGATGGAAGAGCTTGCGCCCCTAAAGATGGAACGGGCCGTTTTCGAGACAAAGATCAGCGAAGCCCAACCCGGCCCGGATGGCCGCGATGAAGCGATGTTTACGATAGCGACCAATCCCGGCGCACCTTCCGGCCCCTTGAACAAGATCGCCTCCGGCGGAGAGCTCAGTCGTTTTCTCCTGGCCCTGAAAGTTTGCCTCACGCAGGATCAAACGGGCCTTACCATGATCTTCGACGAGATCGATCGCGGCGTCGGCGGGGCGACAGCAGACGCTGTCGGGCGCCGCCTCGCTGATCTGGCTGAGAATGGTCAGATACTTGTTGTCACGCACTCGCCTCAGGTTGCCGCACTTGGTGCACATCATTGGCGCGTCGAAAAAAAGGTCAACGGGCAGATGACCACATCGAATGTCGTGCCGCTGGCCCCTTCGGACCGGATTGACGAAATTGCGCGGATGCTGTCCGGCGATACGATTACGGATGAGGCACGCGGTGCCGCCCGCGCCCTTTTGCAAAGCTAAGCACGGATTGTTGTTCAGATACCGGCTTTTATGCCCGCGAGCCATGGCCTAGACAGGAAAATGCGCACACGTACGCTTTAGGGCTCTGCCAATGTCGTCCATATTGTCTCAGCAGCTCGATCTCGCTGTGACTGCCTGCAAGGGCGGCATCCGTGTGTTGCGCCATCGTGGACCAAGCCAGGTGCAGTTCTGGTTCATTGCGCTTGCCATCGGTATTACTGCTGGTTTTGCGGCGCTTTTCTTTCGCAAAGGTATTGAGCGTTTGCAGGCCTGGCTCTATGGCACCGAGGACGTTCAGCACCTGCACACCTTCGCGTCATCTTTGCCGTGGTACCTGATCCTGATTATTCCCATCATCGGAGGGTTTCTGGTAGGCATAATCCTTCAAACATTCACCAAGGATGGACGCGCGCGCGGTGTGGCAGAGGTGATCGAAGGTGCCGCGATGCGCGACGGACAGGTTGAAACGCGGGCCGGCCTTGCCTCGACCCTCGCCGCGTTCATTACGCTTTCCTCGGGCGGATCCACGGGGCGGGAGGGGCCGGTCGTTCATCTGGCGGCCATCATCTCAACCAAGATAAGCCGCTGGATCAAAGCCGATGGCATAACGGGCCGCGATCTTCTGGGATGCGCCGTGGCCGCCGCCGTCAGCGCGAGCTTTAACGCACCCATTGCGGGCGCGCTTTTTGCTCTTGAGGTCGTTTTGCGCCACTTCGCGGTTCATGCCTTCGCCCCGATCGCCATTGCCGCTGTAGCTGGCACTGTGATCAACCGGATCGAATATGGTGGTATTACGGAATTTGCCCTGCAGATGCCCAGCCAGCTTCAGTTCTATGTGGAGTTGCCTGCATTCCTGATACTCGGGTTGCTGTCCGGACTCACGGCAGTCGTGCTCATGCGGTCGATCTTCTGGGCCGATGATATCGGTAATCATCTCCAAGGTCGGTTCAGTTTGCCGCGTTGGCTGAGGCCGACGATCGCCGGTGCCCTGTTGGGCGGGCTTGCGATTTTCTTCCCACACATCATCGGCGTCGGGTATGAAACCACATCGCTCGCCCTGGGCGGACAACTTCCGCTGGGCGATGTTGTTCTCTTCGCGATGATGAAAACCGTTGCCGTTGCGATCACCATGGCGGGGCGCATGGGCGGCGGCGTTTTTTCGCCTTCGCTGATGATCGGTGCATTGACAGGCCTTGCTTTCGGTTTGGTTGCGACCAGCATTTTTCCGGAAGTGTCCGGCTCTGTCACGCTTTATGCGCTTGCAGGCATGGGTGCGGTCGCAGCCGCCGTTCTGGGCGCCCCGATCTCGACCACATTGATCGTGTTCGAATTGACGGGTGACTGGCAAATAGGCCTTGCCGTCATGGTCTCCGTCTCTCTGTCTACCGCACTTTCGTCGCGCTTGGTCGACAGGTCCTTCTTCCTTACCCAACTTGAGAGGCGCGGCGTGCATTTGGCCGCAGGGCCACAAGCCTATCTTCTGTCCATGTTCCGAGTGTCGGGCGTGATGCGCCCTAAAGATGGCAAAAACTGCGCCAATTCAGACGCCTGCTGGGACATGATCGATGACGGCATTTATGTGGACGCCAACAGCACGCTGGAGGTTGCAATGCCAGTTTTCGACAAGGCGCACTTGCCCTTCATCCCGGTTGTTAGCCTCAAACCGAACGCCCCGCCCGAGCTTCAGGGCGCGCTTTTTCATGTTGACGCGCTAAAAGCCTACAACCGTGCCCTGGCGGCAACCGCCGCAGAAGAACACAGTTGAACGTCAGATCTGTTCGACTGTAATCGTATCGCCCGCATAAAATGCCACGTAGTCCTTGATTTTCGCGACACCTTCCTTGGGTTCTTCATAGCTCCAAACTGCGTTCTGCAGGGTTTGCGATTTGGTCACGACGGAAAAGTAGCTTGCATCGCCTTTATGAGGGCAATGCGAGCTTTTGTCTGTCCGATCCAGGAACGCCATCGCGATATCGCCGCGTGGAAAGTAAATCACCGGGGGGTAGGTGCCTTCGGTCAGTTCCAGGGCCTCACTGCTTTCGCCCAGAACTGCACCGCCCGCGCGTACGGTCCAGCGCCCGTCGGCCTTGCGAATTTTGATGTGATCAGCCATGACCCGCCCCCCTTAATTGATGTCATTTCGTGATGAATGACGTGTGTAACAGGTCTGTGACCTGTGAGCCAGACTAGAGCGGCCGTGTTGCCGCTTCAAGCCACGCATTTGCGGTGTTCGAAACGCGAGGTCCAATTTTCTCAAACGTTTCAGCGTGATAGGCGTTTAACCACGCGCAGCTATCGGCATCCATCATGTCAGCGACAATCAGGCGGCGGTCGATCGGCGCAAAGGTCAGCGTTCGCCAATTCAGCATTTTTCGATGCGCATCACCGCCTGCCAATGGCTCCGCCTCTTCAACAACGATAAGGTTCTCGATCCGCATTCCGAAGGCGCCTTCGCGGTAGTAGCCGGGTTCGTTCGACAGGATCATGCCCGGTTTGAACGGGACCGTTGAAAGTTTACTCAGCCTTTGTGGGCCTTCATGAACGCTCAGATAGGCGCCGACACCGTGACCGAGCCCGTGATCGAAGTCCTGATGCGCAAGCCAAAGCGGCACCCGCCCGATCGCTTCGATGTCACGCCCGGCCAGCCCTTCCGGCCATCGCAGCCGTGACATAGCAATCATGCCTAGGAGCACACGAGTGAAGGCGCGCCGCGCATCTTCGGGTGGCTCGCCAATCGCGATGGTGCGAGTGATGTCGGTTGTCCCGTCGAGATACTGACCGCCGCTGTCGAGAACCAGAAGGTGGCCCGCCTCAAGCACGGAGTCGGTTTCTTCCGTTACACGGTAATGGATCACAGCACCGTTCGGCCCCGTGCCCGAGATGGTCTCAAAGCTGACATCCTGTAGCGCGTTGTCCCGTTTCCGGATGTTCTCCAGTCGCGTAACCACCTGCGTCTCACGTGTGGTTCCCGGCTGTTTGCCGTCAAGCCAAGCCAGAAGTTCGACAATTGCCGCCCCGTCGCGAAGATGTGCTGCGGCACTGCCAGCGACTTCCGCTGCATTTTTGCAGGCTTTGGGCAGCGCGCAGGGATCGTCTCCCCAGACTGCCTCGTCTCCCAGAGTATCGGCCACGATCACCGGCACACTCGATTTTTCCAACCTCACCGGACCTTTAAGGGTTTCGAGGTGGTTCAGCAGGGCCAATGGATCGTGCTGCTGAACGTCCGCGCCGAGATGTGCGTCGATCTCCGTCAGCTTTTCGGCCGCCATGAAAAGATCCACGCGCGCATCATCATGTAGAACGCAAAACCCCTGTGCCACGGGATTGCGCGGGATGTCTGATCCGCGGATGTTCAAAAGCCAACACAGGCTGTCCGGCAGGGTAATCACTGCGGCTTTCTCGCCAGCCTCCTTCAAGGTTGCAGCCAGTCGCTTGCGCTTGTCCTCATGGGTTTCGCCGGCGAATTCCAATGGATGCGCTTTTACCGCTCCCATAGGTGGGGCGGGTTGATCTGCCCAGATGTGATCCACAAGATTGTGCGTCGGGCTCAAAGAGATGTCGGCTGGATCAAGCGTTTTACGTAAAGCTTCGATCTGACCGGCTGTGTGCAGCCAGGGATCAAATCCAACAACTCCGCCATTCGGCAACTGTTCGATCAACCAGTCTGACAAGGACGTTTCCGGCCATGGCACTGGCGTGTAAACGTCTGCGACCTGTGATTTTACCTGTGTGCGGTAACGCCCGTCGATGAACACGCCCGCGATCTGCTTGAGCACCGCACAGAACCCGGCTGATCCGGTGAAACCCGTGAGCCATGACAGACGTTCGTCGCACGGGGCCACGTATTCTCCCTGATGCGCATCGGCCCGTGGTACCAGAAATCCGTCAAGTTCTTGTGCTGCAATCTCGTCGCGTAGCGCGGAAAGTCTAGGTGGCCCCTGTTCCGGCCTTGCAGTGACTTCGAAGGTTTGAAACACCGAGTTTCCTTTCCGCCATGGCGCGGCGCTAGCTTGCCCGTTTGATCCCCATGATCCGCGCCCGTGCACGCGGGTCTTTGTCAAACAGTGCGGCGAGTTGTTCGGTCATCGCGCCGGCCAATTGTTCGACATCCGTGATCGTGACCGCGCGGTCATAGTAACGCGTCACATCATGGCCGATCCCGATAGCCAGAAGCTCAACCACTTTCTTGCGTTCCACCAATGCGATAACGTCGCGCAGATGCTTTTCAAGATAATTGGCCGGGTTCACGCTAAGTGTTGAATCGTCTACCGGCGCGCCGTCGGAAATCACCATCAAGATCTTGCGCGCCTCGGGCCGTCCGATCATCCGGCGGTGGGCCCATTCGAGCGCTTCACCGTCGATGTTTTCTTTCAGAAGGCCTTCTTTCATCATTAGGCCGAGATTGGGCCGGGTCCGGCGCCAGGGCGCGTCGGCTGATTTGTAGATGATGTGCCGCAGATCGTTTAACCGACCGGGCTGGCTTGGCCGGCCATTGTTCAGCCAGGCCTCCCGCGCGAGGCCCCCCTTCCAAGCGCGGGTTGTAAAGCCCAGTATCTCGACCTTGACGTTGCAGCGTTCCAGCGTGCGCGCAAGAACGTCGGCACAGATCGCGGCTATTGAAATCGGCCGTCCGCGCATCGACCCCGAATTGTCGAGCAAGAGGGTTACGACCGTGTCGCGGAACTCGGTATCCTTTTCGACCTTGAAAGACAGGGGCGTCGTGGGGTTCGCCACCACCCGAGCCAAGCGACCGGCATCTAGAATGCCTTCCTCGCGGTCAAACTCCCAGGACCGGTTCTGCTGCGCCTGAAGACGCCGTTGAAGCTTGTTTGCCAAACGGCTCACCGCACCCTTGAGCGGTTCAAGCTGTTGATCGAGATAGGCCCGTAGGCGTTCAAGCTCGACCGGTTCGGCAAGTTCTTCTGCGGTTATTTCCTCGTCATGCGTGTCGAGGTAGACCTTGTAGTCAGGATCGGCCTCGGACACGGGCTGGGGCGCGGGTGGCTCCAGCGGCGCCTCGCCCTCGGGCATGTCGGCTTCTTCGCCCATCTCCTGATCGGCCATGTCATCCATGCTGACCTGGGCCTGGCTGGCATCCTGCTGATCTTCTTGCGAGGATTGAGGAGACGCCTCGGCGTCTTCTTCCTCCTGATCGTCTTGACCCGTGCTGTCAGGCTCATCGGCGTCCTCTTCGCCTTCTTCGGCCTGATCTTCCTGATCGTCGTCAATGTCGTCGGGGTCATCGCCAATCTGGTCACCATAGCCAAGGTCGGTGATCATTTGTCGTGCGAATTTTGCGAAAGCTGCCTGATCGTCGAGAATATCATCGATCTTGTCGAGCGTGCCGCCTGCCTGTTCCTCAATGAATCCCTGCCAAAGTTCCATCGCGTTCTTGGCCCCGCCAGGCAGATCACGGCCCGTGGCCAGATGCCGGATCAGATAGCCCGCCGCTGTGGCCAGAGGCACCTCGCTAGACTGTTTGCACTGATCAAGGCCCTTTCGGCTGGCCTCGTGGGCGATCTTGGCGTCGATGTTTCCGGCAGTTCCGGGCATGTCACGTGCGCCCATCGCTTCGCATCTCGCAGTTTCCATCGCCTCATAGAGATCGCGGGCCATCTCCCCTTGCGGGACGTAGCGCGCATGGGTTTCACCGTTGTGATAACGGCGATTGAGGGCCAGGGCATCCGCTGTACCGCGGGCCAGCAAAACCTCATCACGCGTCATACGCCGGCTGACTTGGGGCAAGCGCATTGAATCGCCCGACAGCCCGGACGGGTCAACCGAATAGCTGACCGAAAGCTCGGGATCGTTGGCCATAACTTTTGTCGCTTCGGCCAGTGCTTTTTTGAACGGATCAGCCGGGTTGTCAGATTTTGTCATTGTCACGCTGGTGCTAGTCGTTTGCTGTCGCGTAACTTAGGGAGGTTTTGGGGCAATGACCAATCGAAAAGCGCGGTCTGCTGCTAGCTAAGCAAGACCGCTTCGCACTGCGAGAGATACGATTGTGCCACACGTTTCGCGCGGGCAGATATACGCGGGTCCGATGCGTTGAGGATCTGCTGCAGCAATTGTGCATGCGCGAGCTTTGCGTGGACGCGCAGCGACAATATGGATCGGCTGTCGATCCGATCAACATAGGGCATCAGTGCGTTTATAAGATCGACGAAAACCGCACGTCTGGCTTCGGTCTGTTCGGACCCTGGCCCATCATGATGCCATTGATGTTCGATGACCGCCGAAAGGCGCCCGGTGCAGGTTGCAAAGAACTTCACACGGTCATCTGGTGTGTCCGGCAGATCGCTCAACGCCGTAGTTGCTGCCAAGCTAAGCAGAGCGCAGATCAACGATCGACTTATGTTGAGCCATCTGGACATGACCTAAAGTTAACCCGACTGGGTTAGCCAAAACTTAGGCAGTCAGAGGGCTTTTTGCCGGATTTTATTCAACTGATGCTGGTCTTAGCTCGAATCCCATATGCCACAGGGAGAAATCCCCATCGAACGTCAGCGAAGACTGACGCTTGCGGCACTTTCAGGCAATTCTTCGTCAAACAGGCGCTGATAGAACTCCGCCACTGTCTGCCGCTCAAGCTCATCGCATTTGTTGAGAAAGCTCAGGCGGAACGCGTATCCAACATTGCGGAAAATTTCCGCGTTCTGCGCCCAGGCAATGACGGTCCGGGGCGACATAACCGTCGAAAGGTCACCATTCATGAAGGCTGTCCGGCTCAGATCAGCCACAGTGACCATTTGTTTGATGGTTTTGCGCCCGGCTTCGGTGTTGTAATGCGGACATTTCGCCAGAACGATCGCTGTTTCTGCATCAACTGATAGGTAGTTTAGGGTAGCCACCAAAGACCAGCGGTCCATTTGGCCCTGATTAATCTGTTGCGTGCCGTGATAAAGGCCTGTTGTATCGCCCAGCCCGACAGTATTTGCCGTCGCGAAAATCCGGAAATAGGGATGAGGGTGGATGACCTCGTTCTGGTCGAGCAAGGTAAGCTTACCATCAACTTCGAGAACGCGTTGGATTACGAACATCACGTCAGCGCGGCCAGCATCATATTCATCGAACACAATTGCCGTGGGATTTCGCAGCGCCCAAGGCAGGATACCTTCCTGAAAATCGGTGACCTGCTTGCCATCCTTCAGCTTGATCGCGTCCTTTCCGATCAGGTCGATCCGGCTAATATGACTGTCCAGGTTTACGCGCACTGCGGGCCAGTTCAGACGTGCTGCAACCTGTTCTATATGCGTGGATTTGCCAGTGCCGTGGTAGCCTTGGATCATGACGCGACGATTGTGCGCAAATCCCGCGAGGATCGCGAGTGTTGTGTCAGGATCGAATTTGTAGGTGCTGTCAACGTCCGGCACACGGTCGGATCGGTCGCTGAAGCCTTTCACGACCATGTCGCTGTCGATCCCAAAGACATCGCGAACAGAAACCTCTTCAGTGGGTTTTGCATTGATGTCGATTGCGCCGTCAGCCATCACGTTTCCCTCACCTACCAGACCGCTTCAAAAGGTCTGCGGCTCGTCGTGCAACATATCGCGTCGAAGGGCAAGAGGAACTGAGGCCAATTGGATGCGAACCGCAGAGCGCCGTCAGGTTGTCAGTTCGCTGAGCATGTCGTGAAGCGCGTCAATGTTGACCGGTTTGGGAAGGACCGCGTTCATGCCGAGCTCTTTGATCCGGGTCGGCTGATGGTAATTCGTGTCGGCCGTGATCGCAACGATCGGGATCGTCTGGGGTGGATCCTTTTCAAACTGTCGGATCGACAGGGCGGTGTGGACGCCCGTTAGGATCGGCATGTGAATGTCCAGCAGGATGAGATTGTAGGCCATTGGATCAGCCGTAAGCTCTGCAAGGCAAGCCGGCCCGCTGCTGACCACGACGTGCTCATGGCCCAAAACATCAAGAAATTCAGACATCATGTAACGAGTCGTTGCGTCATCGTCGACGACCATGATTTTTCGCTGGCTCATGGCGTTTCCTCGACAAGTTTGGGATCGGCACAAGGTTCTCGTCCGTCGCCGCTTTGGTCTTTTGGTTTGGTGGGCAAGGTCAGGGTGAAACGCGCGCCTCGCTCCGGCAAGTTTTCCGCGGTCAATGTTCCATGCATCAAGTCTGCGAGATCACGGCAGATGGTCAGGCCAAGCCCTGACCCTTCATGCAAGCGATCCGGGCCCTCATTGATCTGGTAGAATCGCGCAAAAACCTGTTTGAGCTTGTTCGGCGGAATACCCGGCCCTGTGTCACTCACCATGACCGCGATGCGATCGGTGTTTTCTTCCATGACATCGACCTGCATCTCGACGTAGCCGGTTTCGGTGAACTTGACCGCGTTATCCAGCAGATTGATCACGATCTGCGACACGCGCATCGGATCCACCTCTACATGTTCTGGAAGCTCAAGACCGATCCAAACATCAGCGCTGACCGGTTTTGCGGATCTTTCGATCATTGCGACCAGAACGGATCGCCATTCATTGATAATGGAACGTGTTTCAACCTTTACAGGGTGAATGGTCAGGGCTTGGGTGTCCAGACGCGTGACGTCGATGACGTTGCTAAGCTCGGCAAACAGACGTTCCGAGGCGCGATAGCCGGTGGAGGCTTGCCGTTTGACCCGCTCGGTCACGTCGCCCCGTTCGATCAGTTGAAACATGCCCATGATCGCGTTGAGCGGTGTGCGTATCTCATGGCTCATCGTCGCCAGAAACCTCGAAGTGCCTTCACGGGCCCTGTGCGCCTCTTGCTCTGCGGCGCGTCGCACATCGACCTCGCGCGTAAGCGCCGCGTGGCTGTGCGCCAATTCACGAAGGGCGGTCATGCTGCGTGCATCCGCTCGGTTGGCCCGCTGCATGAGCTTTATGCTGAGCCAGAGGCCCATCAAAAGTCCGGCCATCAGCGCCGAAAAAATCTCAGGTGTCCATGCCCAATTCTTTTCAATCAAAGATGACCGAGGCACGAGTTCCACTGAAAGAGGTCGGGAAAAAACGTTAACCGCATTGCTAGCCAAGCTCTTCGCTCTGATCCGGTTTTCGAAGTCGTCGGCAACGAAAAGATCTATGTCATCCAATCTGATCCTTGCCGCCACATTCATCAGGAGGTTGTCTTCAAGCCCCGGTACGAGGATCGAGTTGATCCATGTCGAAGCATGAAAAACAACATTGATCGTGCCAATGAACTCATCGTCACGCAGCAACGGCACAAAGATGATGAAACCGGGACCTGAACCGTCAACGAGGTCGATTACCTCTGACATTGTCGGCTCACCCGTATCTCGCGCCGTTTCCAATGCGTTCCGGCGCGAAGGGCTAAAATTCGCGATGTTGCGTCCGATGGCCCTGCTGTTGGTCGATGGCTCAACGTACCGGGCGACAAACTCTGCATCCCCGAAGCTCAGTGCGCGAAGTCCGGGAAATTCCCGCATGTAAGCTTTGGCCTGATCCGTAAATACACCTGCATCAAGACCGGTCTCCCGATCCCAATGACTGCCAAGATGAGACATCGCTGACACACGCAATTCTATGTCGCGCTTCAGGGACACTGACGCATTCTGAACTTGTGTCCCGATGATGTCGGAAATCCTTTGGTCGCGCTCTGTGTCAAGGGTCCACCAGATCGCAGTGCTCAATGTCACGATCGTTAATGCGACAACCAAGCTGTCGAGGTATCTCCCGATCCGCATCAGATAACGCCGTGCGGAACGCGGATGCTTGTGTTCTGTTCTTCCACATAGCTCACCAAAGCGCTCAAATCTTCGAGGCGAACCGGTTTGCGCAGCACCCAATCAATGCAAGGCGCGAGGACTTTGTGCTCTCCATTTGGGAATGCGGAAGTGCCGGTGAGGAGGATCGTCATAATGCCAGGCTGAAACATCCCGGCATATTCAGAGACTGAGACTGTGTCCCCATCTGGAAGATGAAAGTCGATCAGCAGCAGGTCATAGTGGTCCGTTCGCATGCAGCGCATGGCGTCTTTGATTGTCGATGCGATCGTAACCTGGTGTCTTAGGTCTTCCAGATGATCGTGTAGGACGCTGACGAGCAAATCGTCATCTTCGACAACAAGACATTTCAACCTGACAACTCCCGCGTCCGTCTTGGTCGCGGTTGTTACCCATAATTGTTGATATTCTCTTAAGCGTTAAGAGGATGTCTCAATCCTTAAAATTTCGGCTGGCCTTGATTTGATCCCACGCCCAGACAACTTCCTGAAGCTGTTCTTCCTGGCTTCGATCTCCCCCATTCATGTCTGGATGCAGTACTTTGATCAGCGACTTGTAGGCCTTGCGAACCTCTGATTTGGTCCAGTCCGCCTTGGCCTCCAGAATGTCGATCGCCCGCTTCTCGGTCGGCGGAAGCTTTCGCCCGCCTGCTTCGGCCCGGCCCGGATTGCGTGTCCCATTCGCACCGAGGATCTGATGCGGATCTTCAATGCCCAAACGAGCCCAAGCGCGTGCTTCGGGGTCCCCCATTGGCTTGGTTTCACGCTCCCAAACTTTGTCTTTGGAACGCTGCGCGTTCATTTCCGCTTCAGTGGTGCCATCGAAGAAGTTCCACTTGAGATTGTACTCACGCACATGCGTCTGACAAAACCAATAAAAGTCATCAAGCACGTCCGGCGCTTTGGGCGCCCGAAACTTACCGGGTTTGTTGCAGCCTGGATAATCGCAGATCCGCGTCGATGTCTCGGACTCTCCTGACATGCCGCGACGACCTCTGGGAGTTTTCTTCTTGGATGACGAAACAGATATGTCAAAACCGAACGGGTCTGGCTTGGGCATGGATGGGTCCTTCTCGACTCAGGCGCTCAAGTTTAGACTTTGCAGACAGAGTTTGAAGGGGGCTTTTGAAAAAAATGCGCGTGGCTGATGAGATTGAGCAGAAATTGCGGGCGGCGTTTGATCCTGTGGAGTTGAAGGTTGTTGACGACTCCGCTTCACATGTGGGTCATTCCGGGGCGCCCGAGGGTGGTCAAAGCCACTTCAATGTGCGCATCAAATCCTCTGAATTTTCTGGCAAATCTCGCATCGCGAAACACCGGGCGATTCACAGCGCATTGGGCCCTGATCTAATTGGGCGGATTCACGCACTCTCCCTTGATGTTTCGGATTAAGAGTGCCCATCAATCTTTTGGAAAGATGTCTGTTTTCCTCTCCGCCAAAAGCTGCAGGCTGTCTTTTTGAGTATCCGCACGCTGCTGAGCAGGTTTCAGCCTTCGGAAAATCAACAGATTGCGCCATTCGGTTGTCGAACCGGTCAGACCGGCCCGTTCGATAGAAGGCAGCGTTTCTGCGCGCTGATACTCCCAACCCTCAGCCGACATCTCGTTCACAAGCTCCTGAATTGCCAAGGCAAACCGTTCTTCTCCGGTTTTGACACCCTTAGCTTTGATCCCTTTGTTCGGAGCCGGAACCACCTTGTATTCGTACGTTGACATTGCTGCTGCCCAATTAATTTGCGCTCATATAGCAAGGCCAATCACCGGGTAAAAGGGCATCCGGGGGCCCATGTCGGTATCGCGTCGGTTTAACGTCAGTGTTCTGAACCGATACACGGCTTTCTTGTTAAGTGTTCTTGGCTTTCTGGCTTTCGACGAATGTGGTGACGTTCATCTCCATGTCGCAAATCACAAGGGCGAGCATCTAAGCCACTGTGCGTTTGCGATCCGTCGTAGGGCTTGGGTTGCACATGTAGTTCACGAGACGTTCGAGTTCGCGGTCCCAATTCAGCCCGGCAACGGTTTGCAAAGCCCCTTCAATGACCCGCTGCCTGAGCACATCGTCTTGCGCCGCTGTCACGATCCGTTCAGTGACGGCAGAGACGGTCGAGTCACACAGAAAAGCGTTCACTTCGTTCTTGAGTAGCCAGCTTGTGCCTTCATTGTAGTTTGTCACAGTCGCACAACCGCAGGTCATATACTCGAACGGCTGGTAGGAGGGGTGCGGCGTATATATAATTACGAGGTCTGAGTGAGAGTGCCGATACAATTTGGCCACCGCGCTGATGCTGGGCAACAAACCGTGATTTTGCAGCACCTTTTCCAGACCGTAATCCGCCTCTTGGAACGGATGACCGGCAGGTACGATCGAGATGTCGTCACCCAGCGTTGCCTTGTCCGGTTCTGAGATGCCACGCTCTGCACAAAGGATGGTGTCACGCGGGAAGCGATGATGTTTGAACGGCGATCGGGGCTGAACTCTCGATCTCAAAACCATCATCCTTGCCAACTACCATGGATAACGCAACAGTCCCCAAAAACATCGTAGAGTGGAACCATGGCGGGATCAAGAGGCGCATCAGATCGATAATGGAGTTCAAAGCAATCACATTGGCAGCGGCGACTTTGGACGGTATCGAGACGGCCCGCACGATCAGAAAAGGACAACTGGGCGAAGTCTGCCCGTTCGAAATCTTCGCAGGCCTTGCTGCCTGAACCGAAACATCCTCAGTTTGCTCTCATGGACACTGAAATGTTGCGACAGAACCGAATAAAGCCTCTACCTTTTTCGTGCCACCATGGTGATAAACTGGCCAGTTTTTTCCGTTTCGACTGGTGCCTTGCCCTCCGACAGGAGAATTTGCTTGCCATCAGTAAAGTCATAGATGTCCTGTCCTCCCCAATTCTCCATGCTCAGACCCGTCTCCCTCAGCATCTCTGTCAATTCTTCGAGCGTATAGTGCCGAATGTGAAATTTGTGACGATCCGGCTGAAAGGGAAAGAGCGTCTGGTTGGGGCTGGACAAAATGAGCGTCCCGCCGGGCTTTAGAGCTTGGGCCAGCGCCTTCAAAAAAGTCCGGCCATCTTCGACGTGTTCCAAGCTTTCCAAGGCAAAAATGAAATCAAATATGTCGGGGGCCAGCGTGAAGGGCCATGATTTGACCGCATAAAGTGTAGATGCTGTACTGTAATGGTCGTTTGCGTAGTCGATTGCGTCGGCCGAGCGGTCAATCCCAATCACCGTGTGGCCGCGTTCCGCGATCATGGCTGACCCATAGCCAGTACCGCAAAAGATGTCCGCCCCACGGAGCGAGCCTTTCAAGTGATCCAGTCCAAACGCATAGCGCGCACTGTGATCGGCACGGATACCCGACATGTCCGGCGCCACCTGACGTTCGCCCGAATGAAGGTCCCCCTCATCTTTGGATGGTGGTACGACAGAGCCAGCTGTGTTGCTTAGTGAAACGCCTGCCGAACGGCGCATTTTCGCATTGGTCCGGCCTAGATGCACGATAAATTCGTGCCCGTAGATCGTGGGACCTTTACAAATCTCTAGTGCGATCAACTCCAACGCATTCAGATCTTTGATGATCTCACTGAACGAGTCAGGCGTGAAAACCCAAACGTGGCTGTCTACATAGTCGCCAGCATGCCAGCGGTCGATAAAGCCATTTAGGCCCGCAATCTCGGGCAAAACCCGCGAAAACCGGTCTGGCGTTGGATCGTCAAACCAGCAATTGTTACCATCCACACGCACTCCGTAGCGCCGTTGATCGATGACGTGGCGCAAGCCCGGACGAGGTGCGTTTGTCGACCAGGCCTCCAGAACATCGCCCAGGGTAGAGACGGGCCGATGCAGGTCGAATGTCTTTTGTTTGTAGGGCACAGCCAAAGAGATATGACCGCCCGGCGTAAGAACGTCCGTCAGTTGATTCAGCCAGGCCACCATGTTGGGCACATGCTCGATCACGTGGGAGGCCGTCACCAACTCCACCGGGTACCAGTCTTTCAAGCTGGGCTTAAGGGGACCGCTTTCCCAAATGTAGCTGACGTCGACCAGTTTATCGACGACCTGAGGGGCAACGCCGGCATAGTGCTCTTTCAGTTCTGGCGTGGTGAGCCTGTCGACATACCGAACCCGATCGGCTGCTTGGGGTATTGAGGGGGACGCCAAAGCACCGATTTCAATTATTTTTTCGATCTCAGGGCGAAAATACGTTAGCAAATCCGATTGGCGTGTCATACCGCTAGGTCCTCGGTCGGATTGATGGATGGGACGCAGATCGATTGTCTACCACCTGGGCAGGAAAAGAGATGGCTGCGGCGACGCATGGGCTCTGGCTCATGTTTTCACCAGATAAGTGCTCCCGTCCCGTTGCTTGCCGCGCCTTCCCAAAGGTCTTTCTGCCGCTTCGTGAAATAGGCATCAAGTGTATCAGGCGCGGGTTTTGGATTGAATTCAAGAGGGTGCCGCGGATCGACCGGTGCTGCGGCAAAGATACCGCGCCCAACGGTGGCCGCTTGTCCAAAAATCCGTTCAATCGCATGGGCCGTTTCGCCATCGTTTCCTCCACTTTCAGGGGCAAAGTGAGCCAAACTCAGCTGCGCAAGTGGCCGCAAACAGGATGGGCGCACCCAAAACATCGTCCCAGCGAAGAATGCGTCATCCCCGATCCCAACTTCCTGAGTCAGCATGTCAATGAAATCGCTGTCCGAGTTGAAAGGGTATCTGTGCAAGTCCAAAAGCAGGGGCTTGGGGCCAATCATGTTCAGATCGGGTTTGGTCCGAAAGGCTTCTATGATTGTCTTCGTCCGCTCTGTGCTGCCCAAAAGCGCGCTGATCGCTTCACGACGCCATATTGCGCCAAACCCCGGCACGAGGCGGTCAGCCCGGAAGTACCCCCGTTTGGTTTGTACTTTTAGCAGTGCATCGTAATCCTTCTCAAGAATGGCGGGAAGTAGGTCAATGAAAGGACCGATATCGCGACCTCGATTTGCCACCTCGTAGAATTGTGCGTCTGGCGTTGTTTTAAGGACCATCTCCTTAATCCGCTCACTGCCCCAATCTGGTAGGGTTACAATGAGATCGAATGGCTCATCTATTTGATCTAGACTTTCGAGAATTTCAGGGACAAGATCGGTATAGTAGAGATGAGCAACAACACATATTTTGCGTCTTCTCGTCTTGAGCGCTTTGCGTGTCTCGGCAATTCTCAAATCCCGCTGCTCAATGGCGTTGTCGTTCAATTCTAGAGGCGGCGATTGTGCTGGTCCCGTCAGTTTCAGGGCAGCATCCTTAAGGGCGGAAAGGATATCTTCCTGTGGCGACGCAGGAATCGCTTTCTGCGGTGATCGCAGCTCGTCTATTCCATTCTGAGAAAAATGTTCAATTGGATCAATACCAGCCTCTTTCACGTCCGCGTGTGCTTCTAGATAGTAAACCGGATCGACAAAACGTCCGACTTGTATCAGTTTTGAGCGCCGCTCAGGCACGTCCCAACTTTTCTCCAGCCAGTCAACAAAGACTTCATCTAATTGCTCAGAAACGTGCTTCATCAGTCGCCGGAATGTGTAACGATATTTCATCATGGCGGCATCGTTGACAAGCGGCTTGGCAAGAAACTCTGTGCTGTGAACAGCAATATCAGCCACCTGCAAAAGCCTATTAAATATTTCACCTGAGGTTTTTGGAGAAATTATCTTATTGGGAGAGCGACCTTCCGAAAGACCTGATACACAATAGTGTTGGATAGGGTCCACCTGCGCCAACTTCACGTCTGGATATCGATCGTAATAGTACGATTCATTCACCAATTGACCAATCTCTATCACTTCACGAATGCTGTCATCACTCCCACCTCTAGCACTCAACCATTCAACTGTTCTTTGCGAGATCCAATAACTTCTAAGAGCTTTAGCAATCTGTTGATAAGCCTGTGACTTTCTCATCAACGGGGTCAGTCGATTACTACCTCTTTCAATCCGATTTGGATCAATGATTTCTGCTTCTTCAGGACTAGACATGCCGTAAATCATCGCAGATCCGGTTGTCGCCAGACGTCTTGGTGCGCTAAGGTGCCAGAAACCTCTGCAAAAGTCTGCGGGCGTCTCGCCTTTATCTTGGTACAGGTGATGGATTGAACTCAGCCGGGCGCAAAACTCAGATGGCTCCTTACGCACAGTGTCTGGCTGTAAATACCCGCCCAGCATGAAGCGTCTTAGAACTCCAATATTGGAAAGGTAGGTGTCTCGGTCAAAGCTATCGGATATTGCCTGATCAAGCGTTGGGAACAGATCTTTAGGTTTGTAGACCGCATCGCCAAGCACTGTTACAACTTTGTCGTAGTAGAGCGCTTCAAACCCGACCGAACTATTAACTGTGACCACGAGATCGGATATCGAAAATAGCCGTGCATTGGAAATCGAAGTGGCTTCATCATACCAAAACACAGAGTCAGAATATTCCGTCAAACTGCGTCTTGCAAAAGAGTTGGCGAGGTTCGATCCGTCGCGATACCTCCCAGCTGGATGTGGTTTTATAATTGTGAAGTAGCCAGCCTTCGAAAGTTTTGGAACAACATCAAGCACAACATCGCGGAGTGTTTCATAAGGAGAAAATCTTAAAAGATTAGCGTCATCAAAGAGTTGCAATGGCAAATAAGCAATTTTTTTGTCAATCCGCTTGAGGGCTAAGCTTTCTGGTAAGGCTTCAAATTGCTGAGAGAAGGAGATATCAGACCGATCCTCTGAATACCCAAAAAGTGCCGCGTGCCGTGTTAGCGGGCGATCATCAACAATCTGGCTCAGTTCGTGGGATGTGAGCTTTGGGACCATTCCGGATCCGTTGGTTCCATAAGGATCCATTACGATTGAACTTAAAAAAGGTGGCCGTGTACAACCCAATTCCATCGCAACGCGTGTTATGGGTCGCTCATTGACAAATTGAGCGACAGCACCGTTTTCGCCCCAATGAACGATAACCTCGAATGGAAAGATCGTCCAAAGACGTTGGAGTAAGTCGACTTGATGCTTCGTGACTTCTCCTTTTCCGGCCATGAGATCAAGCCAGACCGCCAGCCCTTCGTTGACCCAGGGGGCACTAAGATATTGCTTTAAAGTGGCTTCTTCGCCCGGCGTCGGTCGAAGCAATCGCCCTTTGTGGGGGTCCAGATTTTCGCAACCGATACGTTCAAATGTAGCATCATTAGAGAAAATGCGGACATCAAATTCCTTTGAGGTCAAAAGACTTGGAAGAAAATCTTTTGCAACATCCGAAAAATGAGTCAGTACGCCCCTAATTGGATGTGGTTCGATATATATCAAAACTCTCATGTCAGGCCTGCCAGTGCCTTGATCCCATCATTTCTCTGAAGTTCTTCTAATTTGCTAAAGTTTCGGCCAGCAAGCTCACGTCGTTCATCTGCGTGCGGTGGATGGCAAAGAAAGTGATACCATTCATTGCGCGACTTTGGCAAAGTGAGATTCTCCTCTCCAACAGCAACCATATCATGGATCGGACTCGCGACGAGGCGGCAACCGGATAAGGCGGCCTCAAGGAATTTTACGCGCGACTTGCAGCTGTTGAACTGAGTATTCTCTAAGGGGGCAATCACGGTGGAACAAGTAGCCATTAAGCCCGGTAATCGAAGAAAGTTGACCACATCTGCCGTATACACGTTTGGTAGTGCAGCAAGGCTGCCCGGAACTGAAACGGGCCCAACAAGCAGAAGGCTAAATTTCGGGTTTTCTGACAACACACGATGCAATACAGCCTCAACTATAGGAAAATCTTGATTATGACTATGGGTTCCGGCAAAATAGCCAATACTTGTAGAGGACCTTTTGAGGAACGGTGTGCGATTTTCATGATGAAGTGACAAAATGGAAGAGGGTACGACGTTTGAGGCAACCTCAACTTGGGCTTTGGGATTGTACTCTCGAACATGCGCCATGAGTGGCGCTGTCGAAACAATTACCTTATTGAAATGTCGCAGGCCTTCCAGGTTGCTCTTAAACGCCTTTATCGCTCTTTCTTTTGTCAATGTTCCGTTCTTCACGGCAGATGACACCAGCGCTAATTCCTCGTTGCCAAAGATCAGATCGTCGTAGTCTGCAATGAGAATAGCGCCAAGCTTGCTTAGGGTATCAATGACTGATCTAAATCCTACCCTTGCCGTATTAGGGCGGTGAAAAACATATACGTCATGATTGAGAAGAGGAGTGTTATGAAATTGTGCTGCGGAAACGACAGTACAATCGTAGCCTTCGGATGCTAACATCTCCGCGGGATGATAACAACGATACCGAACAGATGGATCTTTCAGAGGATTCTCTATTCGACCTGTCTCGCTCACAAAACAAATAGACGCGCGCTGCGACGACTTGTTTAACGTATTGCTCACGTCTGAAACCTCCATGTTTCAACACTCAAAGATCATAAAGAGTATTCGCATAAATTCACATTTATGACGCCGAGGAATTGGCAGTAAGACCGAACCATCCAACTGATATTGCCCCAAACGAACACGATCTGGTTACGCATTGGGGGAACTTTTATTTCAGCCAAGCCAGATTTGTATGCTGCCTTGGCATATCCTCCACGCGGTCAAAGCTGTTTGTCGTTGTGTTGATCAAGTATGGCGTTCGGTTGAGGTCATTCATGAGTTTTAAAAACTTATCCAAGCCATAAGTCTCCTCAATAAGACTGGGAACAAATTCTGCAACAATCCCACAGTCTGATCTTTCGATAAGATCGGCCATTCCTTCAATCACGAAAGCCTCCCGACCTTCGACATCAATCTTGACAAGTCCAACCTGGGGCGGATCAATTCCCAATTGATCAACGCGCTTGGCTTCTACTACTACCTCATCTGATCCATAATTTGTCGCGTTTTTAACACGAACTGCCCCAACTCTGTGTGTATCAGGTTCTGCCGAAAATCTCACGACGCCACCTGCGTTCCATGCTGCCATTTCATGCAGGTGCACAAAGCCCTGATATCCATTTAAAATAACATTATCGCGTAGCAACTTGAAGATTTGTGGGTTCGCTTCAATTGCATGAACGCGGCCTGCTGGCTTCACGATGCGGCCAGCCTCAAGACTATGAATTCCCAAATTCGCGCCAACATCAATGAATATTTTGCCTGGATTGAGAAGTTTTTCAATGGCGAATGTGACGTCTGGTTCGTAGATATCAGTGGAGATAAAGTTGACCGTGCCTAGATCTTTAAGGTCTACAATGAACCGAAGTCCTGATTTCCTTTGAAACAAGGCGCGGCCATTCCCCAAATATTTGTACTGCATCGATCATCCCCCTGATTGTTGGGTCAGAACATTCGCTAGCTTTCTGGACGGCTGACCGTTCGCGGGGTTCGGACGGTGTGCGGAGAGTAACGGAAGGCTCTGTTTTGGTTTGCGACGGACTTTAGGCTGCGCTTTGATCGGGTTGCAAGAGCAATTTCTGTCGGGTCTTCTGCACTTGAGCGGCTTGGTTTGTGCCTCCCCGCGCCGCACCAGGCGGGACTGCAGTCCTGAGAATTTTTGGACAATCTTCAGCTGGTCATTGCACGATTTGAAACTCCGATATCGACGTGGCCTTCTTTGTAGAATGTCCGCTTTAATTGTCATCTACACGCACGGTTTTGAGAGAGGCCAGTGGTCGTAGCTGGCACGTCGTAGGAGCAGACTGCCGGAATGCCTGGCGACAAAGACGCTGGTGATCCTGAGCCGTTAAACGTCCCGGTCGCCGATGCCGCCCCGACGAAAGCTCTTGCGAGGGTTATGTGCTAAGCTTGGCTTCGCGGGTCGATCGAGGCACTCGAGGATGAAGTCTGGCAGCAATTATAGGCGGTGCCACCCCAAGCCCATGCCGACTTTCCTCCTGTGTCGAGAAAAGCGAGAGGTCGAATGCGCTCAGTGGATCATCCGTTGAACCCGGTCGGAGATGACTTGTGCGGGGGTTGCCATCCGCTGTCTGGAACAAAATCGCATGCGTTCGAACCAGCTCACAAACAAGCCCGTGCGTGCGCAGATCCCTTTCGGGCCGCGCCCCTTAACCGAGGACTAGCGCAAGCAAGACGTTGCCGGTTCGATGTTGGAAATCCGTTTGCATCGTCTTGACCGGATGTTCTACTAACGGACGACGAGTGTCCAAAAACGAGCGAGCGAAATGGCCCAAATTCTAGAAGCCGACTTCGACACTATTGCCCGGAAAGCCGACCGCGCATCGACCCTAACCTTTGCGACCAGCACGGGCCTGCGACGGAGGCTGTTCGACCTCGTCCGCACATCAGAGTTGGATGGGCCAGTGGTTGAGGTCGGGTGCTACACCGGCGGAACATCGATCTTTTTGGCGCAAGCCTGTGCATTGACAGGCCGAGAACTCATTTTGGTGGACGTGTCTGACGAATTTCTTCAACGGGCCGTTTCGAACATCAAACAGATCGTTGGGCCATGCACTGTGATCCCGTTTAAGGGGACAAGTCGGCAATTTGCCACGTCAAACATGTTAACGAAACGACCGCTTTTGGCCTTCATCGACGCGGATCATCGCTATGGTGCGGTCCTTGAAGATATATGTGCGATGGCCTCTCTCGAAAATGAGCCGGTCTATTGGGCCTTTCACGACTACAGCTTGCGCGGGACGATGGGCGACCGCACCCAGATCGCGGTTGATCGCGCGGTTCACGATCAGTTTGGCAAGATTGATCCGATGGAGCGCATTGGCACGCAAACGCTTGCTGAAACAGCTCCAAATCATGGGGGTGACTTTTGGGCCGCAAATGGCTCTGAGGGCATCTTGTTCAAAAATAGTGATGCTGAACGAAAGCCGACCGCCACCCCCGCTCAGGCGAAAGCCAATCAAGCGACCGATCTTGCACCTTGGCCTGAGTGGCTTGCGGATGATTTTCGCACCGTTGATCAGCGTATCAAGGACTTGATGGGGCGCGGGCTAGACTGCGAAGGTCAGACTCAAGCGTTCGTAAAGCGGTGGTACGCCGATGCTGTGCCATCAATACGACGCCTGCGCGAGATTTTGGCCTCTGAAACGTTGAGAGACGCTTATTTCCAAGACTTTCAATCCATGATCGACGGCCTAGGCGAGGGCGTAAAAAGTGACGTCTTCTCGACTAAGGCGTGCTTTCCCGCTCAGAGCATTCTGAACGACAAACTTCTCAATATCCTTGGTTTATGTGCCCTTCGCGCGCAATTTGTCCGCAAATCGATTGAGAAGAAAAGGCGCGACGCAATCAGCGAACTGATGCGCGCCGGCAACCTTTCCCCCAAAGATTTTCAAGAAACAGATCAGCTTTTTGCAAACCTGGACACCTTTGAAGAGAACGGCTTTCTCGCGCTTTCCGTCGGTTCAGAAAGATCTTACGAGACGATTTGTCAGGAATTGTCAGACGAAGTTGTCATGAAGGACCAGTGGCTGACCAAAGTTGACGGAGATACATTGCTCTATCGGATGCCCTTGAATTCGAAAGACACGCCAGAAGCCATGTCGGTCGTGAGGAATAAAGACTTTATGCTGTCCTATTCCTTGATCTGCGGGCACGAAATCAGACCCATTCCAGTATATTCTGAGTTTGTCCACCAGGGTGGGGGCGATGAGAATGAAGATGATGCAAACAAGATTTGGCACATGGATACGTTTCACAACACATATAAGTGGTGGTGTTTCTTTTCCGGTGTGAAGAAAGAGCTTGGTCCTTTCATGTACTTCCCAGGCTCAAATAAGCTGGACTGGAAAAAGATGCTGTGGCTGTCAATCTACAGCACATACACAGCTTTCGCCAAAGAGCGGGGTGAGGTGGTGATATCCCCGCGCATTTCGTCTGCGGATCTGGAGTTTTTCGGTCTAAGTGAACCGAAGGCTTTTGACGTGCCGCCTATGACGCTCGTGATCGCAGATACGTTTGGCATCCACCGAAGATCAGAACCGGAAGTTTCTGGTCTCATCCGGCGCAGTTTTTTCGGGTGGGCTCGAAGCGAATTGACCTAAACATCACCGGATCTGCGCGGCACTGGGGCCTTTAACGTTCTGACGTGGTCGGCGCTTGTCCAGACAGATCGATGGTTGCCCGCTTCAAACGGTGCTGCACTGACTTCATTTGTTAGGGAAACACATCAGAAGCCCAGGTGTTTAATGCAACGGTTCGCTTGGGCCTCGCCCTGCCACTCTTGTGCCGTGCAACCGCGCACGAACGGGATCACCGAAAATCGGGCCGCTCTAGGTGGTGGCAGGGTCAAGCGCGCTTGGCATCCTCATATCGCAATTGCAGATGCGTCAGGCGGACAGCTTCTGCGTGACGATTTCGTTCACCGCCTTGGGGTTCGCTTTGCCGCCTGTAGCCTTCATGACTTGGCCCACAAACCAACCGGCGAGTTTGGGGTTGTTCTTGGCCTTCTCCACCTGGGCGGGGTTGGCAGCGATGATCTCATCCACAGCAGCCTCGATCGCGCCGGTGTCGGTGACCTGCTTCATACTGCGGGCCTCGACAATTCGGGCTGGGTCGCCGCCCTCTGTGTAAACGATCTCGAAGAGGTCCTTAGCGATCTTCCCTGAGATGTCACCTGACTTGATCAGTTTGATAATGTCGGCGAGTTGGCTGGGCGATACGGGGTTTTCGCTGATGTCGTGGTCTTCCTTTTTCAGCCGCCCGAACAACTCGTTGATGACCCAGTTAGCCGCCAGTTTGCCATCGCCCGACTGCCCGGCCACCTCTTCAAAGAAAGCGGCGTCCGCAGTGTCGGCGGTTAGCACGCTGGCATCGTAGTCGGTGAGCCCGAAATCGTCCATAAAGCGGACTTTCTTCGCGTCAGGCAGCTCTGGCAGATTGGCCGCGATATCGTCGATCCAGGCTTGCTCGATCTCGAGGGGCAACAGGTCGGGGCAGGGGAAATAGCGGTAGTCATGTGCCTCTTCCTTTGAGCGCATGGATCGCGTCTCGCCCTTGTCGGGATCGTACAGGCGCGTTTCCTGATCGACTCTGCCACCACCTTCGACGATGGCGATCTGGCGGCGTGCCTCGACGTCGATTGCCTGCTGGATGAAGCGCATGGAATTCATGTTCTTGATCTCGCAGCGTGTGCCGAGATGGCTGAAATCCTGTGTTTCCTGATAGCGTTCATAGGCACCGGGCAGGCAGATTGAGACGTTGACGTCAGCGCGCAGGTTGCCGTTCTGCATGTTGCCGTCACACGTACCGAGATAGCGCAGGATCTGGCGCAACTTTGTGATGTAGGCGGCGGCTTCTTCAGGTCCGCGGATATCCGGACGGGAGACAATTTCCATCAGAGCCACGCCGGTTCGGTTAAGATCGACGAAGGACATGGCCGGGTCCATGTCGTGGATCGACTTGCCTGCGTCCTGTTCAAGGTGGATCCGCTCGACGCGCACTTTGCGGGCCAGGCCGGGACCCATTTCGACGAGGATTTCGCCCTCGCCAACGATCGGATGATAGAGTTGGCTGATCTGGTACCCTTGTGGAAGATCTGGATAGAAGTAGTTCTTGCGGTCGAATGCAGAGTACAGATGGATCTGGGCGTTCAGCCCCAAACCAGTGCGCACGGCTTGTTCGACGCAGTATTCGTTGATCACGGGCAGCATGCCAGGCATGGCGGCGTCGACAAAGGCCACGTTACTGTTCGGTTCGGCCCCGAATTGAGTGGAGGCGCCCGAGAAAAGCTTGGCGTTGCTGCTGACTTGGGCGTGGACTTCCATGCCGATCACAAGCTCCCAATCATGCTTTGCACCCGCGATGACTTTGGGCTTCGGGGTATCGTAGGTCAGGTCGAGCATTGTGGTCTCCGCGCATCAGCGAATTGGGGTTTAGTGCAGCCAGAAGACGCTCGCAAGGGCGGCGGCTGAATGCGGGGTGTGCTCTTTCAGCATGATTCGCATGTCCTTGCCTTCGAAATGCCAGAATTGTCAGAGTTAAGTGACGCCTTCCATTGTGACGGGAATTCGGGTGTCAGAGCGATCAGACAGAGTTATCGCATGACGTGAACATCTGCCCACACCATATACGAGAAATTGGCTTAAGTACTGTTTTTAAATAATATTTCAGAATTTCATTTCGCCTGCTTATCGCCTCAGAAGCAACATTGCGCTACGATAAATCCAATACTGAGACTGATTAAACATCTGAATGAATGGGAGGTCCCATGTCTAATGTGAATAACAAGATCCTTGGCGCTGCAGCCCCTTTGCGTGGTTTTGCATTTTGTTTTGCGGTTCTTGCGGCGACGCCTGTTTTGGCGACGGATGGCGCGGTTG
>ERZ1740067.43-NODE-43-length-96736-cov-5.484139_pt1 | contig 96736 bp, 100 predicted proteins | sample MGYA00581736_ERZ1740067 | MGnify/ENA primary metagenome ERZ1740067 (study PRJEB43018, sample SAMN04849236) | marine metagenome | isolation source: floating plastic debris | place: Pacific Ocean | collected 2008-08-27 | study: EMG produced TPA metagenomics assembly...
CCAGACATCCGGATCGGCTGCGACAATCGAGCTCGCCCGCGCCCCGCTATCCACATCTTCCGGCAGGGTCATCAAGAAGGATCATGCCCTTCATCTGTCATTGCTGGGCAGAGGCGACGACTACGAGATCCTCTTTGCCGCGCCCGCCAACGCCGCTGATGCCATTGCGGAGGCATCCGGTGCCTCGGAAACACCCGTGACGCGGAGCGGTACTCTGGTTGAGGGTGCTGCCGGCGACGTAACCGTCGTGGATGCTCAGGGCAACGCAATGGACATCACGATGTCCGGCTTTAAACATTTCTAGGGCGGTTTGGACTGTTCCCCGCATCACGAATCGCCAACCTTGTCCGCCCAGCAGGATGAGGAGGTATGTAATGGCCAACCCGGTGATCGACGGATATGCGGCTGACGCAGTTGAAATTATTCCACGCTATGAGGCCCTGCCCACAGAGACTGTTCTTGGAGCGGTCCTTCACCTCATCCCAACCAGTCCCTGCCGGGTACTGGATGTGGGCGCGGGTACCGGCCGGAACCCGGCGTGGTTTGCCGCACAGGGGCACCGCGTCACTGCATGCGAACCGGTGGACGCCTTTCGGCTCAACGCTGTCGATCAGTATCGCAAGAGCAACATTCGCTGGCTCGATGACACATTGCCGGGCCTTGCGGCCACCAAATCCGTCGGGGAATTCTATGATTTCATTCTGCTGAGTGGCGTCTGGCATCATGTATCGCCGCAGGAACGGGCGCCTTCAATGGCCAGTCTTGCCCATCTGATGGCACCAGGTGCGGGCCTGATCATTTCGGTACGTCATGGGCGGAGCGCTCCCAACCGGCCCAGCTATGACCCATCGGATGAGGAGGTGGAGCGACTGGCCATTGCCGCCGGACTTGAGCAGACCTTTCTCAAGCAGACCGAGGCGATACAGGCAGCCAACAGAGCCGCCGGTGTGACATGGACATGGTTCGCTTTCAGCCGCCCCTGACAGGGCTGTAAGTGTCTGAAATCCGCAAGTTACCGGCTTGCTTTCAGGGCGTTAACCCCGGTTGCTTTGGCACGGCGGCTTTGGCATTGTGGCGCCATCAATCGCGGGGGAGGGATTGGTTGTGCCGGATGCGGTCCGCCACGGCCTCAACAGGGCTTCACTCGCCGAAATACAAACCAATAGATTGGCTGCCGGGCCTCCGGCGGACCTAGTCAGGGGAAATTTCCGAAAATGAGTACAACCATGATGGCCATTCTGGCCGCGGGCGTTCTTTCGCTCGTCTATGGCGCGTGGGCGATCCGCTCCGTGCTTGCGGCGAGTGCGGGCAATGAGCGCATGCAGGAAATTGCAAGCGCTATTCAGGAAGGCGCTTCGGCCTACCTCAACCGCCAATACACCACCATCGGCATTGTCGGTGTGGTGATCTTTGCCATTGTCTGGTTCTTGCTGGGCATGCTGACGGCCATCGGCTTTGCAGCAGGTGCAATCCTGTCTGGCCTGGCCGGCTACATCGGCATGGTCGTGTCCGTGCGGGCAAACGTCCGCACCACGCAGGCGTCATCTGAAAGCCTTGCCGCCGGCCTCGACATCGCATTCAAATCCGGCGCCGTCACCGGCATGCTGGTGGCCGGTCTCGCGCTGCTGGGCGTGGCTGTCTACTACACAGTCTTGACTGATACGCTGGAATTCGCTGCCAACTCGCGTCAGGTGATTGACGCGCTGGTGGCCCTTGGCTTCGGTGCCTCGCTGATTTCCATCTTTGCCCGTCTTGGTGGCGGTATCTTCACCAAGGGCGCAGATGTGGGCGGCGACCTTGTGGGCAAGGTTGAAGCCGGTATTCCGGAAGATGACCCCCGCAACCCGGCAACCATCGCCGACAATGTGGGCGACAATGTTGGTGACTGTGCCGGCATGGCTGCTGACCTGTTCGAAACCTATGCGGTGACGATCGTGGCGACCATGGTTCTGGCCTCCATTTTCTTTGTCGGCGCGGCTGGCGAAGCAATGATGATCTATCCGCTCGTCATCGGTGCAACCTGCATCGTGACGTCTATCATCGGCACGTTCTTTGTGCGGCTTGGTTCCGGCGGCTCCATCATGGGCGCACTCTACAAGGGCTTCATTGCCTCTGCTGTCCTGTCGCTGATCGCGCTCTACTTCACCACAGATTATGTGATCGGTCTCGAGACGGCTTACACGCTGACAAGTGGTCTGAGCTTTACAGGCATGGACCTCTACATCTGCGGCGTGCTGGGTCTGGTCATCACCGGTCTCATCATCTGGATCACCGAGTACTACACAGGCACCAACTACCGTCCTGTGCAGTCTGTGGCTGCATCCTCCAACTCTGGACACGGCACCAACGTGATCCAGGGTCTGGCCGTGTCTCTTGAAGCAACCGCGCTTCCGGCTCTGGTGATTGTGGCCGGCATCATTGCCACCTTCAGCCTTGCCGGTCTCTTCGGCATTGCCATCGCCGTGTCCACCATGCTGGCACTTGCCGGTATGGTCGTGGCGCTTGATGCGTTCGGTCCTGTGACCGACAACGCGGGCGGTATCGCTGAAATGGCCGAGCTGGACGAAAGCGTCCGCAAGACCACGGATGCTCTTGATGCGGTTGGTAACACCACCAAGGCCGTGACCAAGGGTTATGCCATTGGCTCTGCCGGTCTGGGTGCGCTCGTGCTGTTTGCGGCTTACACGGAGGATCTCAAGTTCTTCGCGGCAAGCCCCGAGGACTATCCGTACTTTGCAGGCCTCACGGTCGACTTCTCGCTCTCCAACCCCTACGTCGTGGTTGGTCTGCTTGTCGGCGGCATGCTGCCGTATCTCTTCGGTGCCATGGGCATGATGGCTGTGGGTCGCTCTGCGGCTGCCATCGTTGAAGAAGTACGCCGTCAGTTCAAAGCCAAGCCGGGCATCATGCAGGGCACGGAAAAGCCGGACTACGGCCAGGCCGTTGACCTGCTGACCAAGGCGGCGATCCGCGAGATGATCGTTCCGTCCATGCTGCCGGTTCTGTCACCGGTAGTTCTGTTCTTCATCATCTCAGCCGTTGCCGACAAGTCTGCAGCGTTCTCTGCCCTCGGCGCCATGCTACTGGGCGTAATCGTCACGGGTCTCTTCGTGGCCATCTCCATGACTGCTGGTGGTGGTGCGTGGGATAACGCCAAGAAGGTGATTGAAGACGGTGCACATGGCGGCAAGGGCTCAGACGCCCATAAGGCTGCTGTGACTGGTGACACGGTTGGTGATCCCTACAAGGACACTGCCGGTCCGGCTGTGAACCCGATGATCAAGATCACAAACATCGTGGCTCTGCTGCTGTTGGCCGTTCTGGCTCACTAAGCGCCCGACACAACGACACGAAGAAGGCGGCGTCCCAACCGGGGCGCCGCCTTTTTTACAGCATGGGCGCCGCATCGGGCTGTGACCATGCGACAGCTATGATATTGCCTATCCGCACTTCGACAGAATGTCGTCTACAACGGATGCAAGGGGCACCGTGGCATCAATGAGGGTTGCGCTCGCGGGAATGCCGCTTTTTGTATGATGCAGCCGTAGGATAAATTCCTGCTCGGCAGGCCGACCGCCAAACTCGTCCTCAGGTCTGTCCGTGAGCCGACGCTTCAGTGTGTCGAGATCAACATCCAGAACAAAAACCCTGTCAAACAGATTAATGAAATGCTGGAGGTTCCTTGAGCCGCCGCAGAAGAAGGAGATCGCGTGACTATGGTCGGCCAGCAAGGATCTGACCTTGTCGACGTTCCATAGGTGATGGTCGTGGTCAAAGGATACATCCAGCTTGTCCGAAGTGTCCGCCGAGCGATCTAGCCGCTCACCCGTTTCGGGGTCACCTTGATAGGCCAGCTCACGGTCACCGTGAATGACATGGTAGCCGCGTTGTTGCAGTTCAGTAGCAACCGACGTCTTACCTGTGCCGGAGAGGCCCTCGATCAGATAATTCCTAACAGCCATTTTGGTTTTACCTGGTGAGTGAGCAACTAAGAGTCACCGGCTCCCGGCAAAGGCCTCGATTGCCGCCACGTACTCGTCCATCTCAGGAAACTTCTCGTAGCTGTATGTTGTGCCTAGCTCCACCCAGTTCAGCTTCTCGCAGGTGTAGCTCTCGATAAAAGGCTCAGTGCCCGACGTATCGTCCAGCATGGGCAACCGCATGTTGATGAAGGCGCCGTCCATCACTTTCGTGAAGACCCAGCTCATGCAGTCGGGGCAGAACATGTGATCGATTTCTTCGCCTTTGAGACCGCCGACAACAGGGTAACCCTTGGTGATTTCAAAGGCGTCGCCCGCCACCATGGCGCTAAGCGAGTAGGGGCCGCCGGTCATCTTCTGGCAGCCCGTGCAATGGCAGGCCATGGTCAGCATGGGTGGCCAGGGGGTGCGGAACCGAAGGGCGCCACACCGGCATCCGCCCTCGCGGACTGTGGCCTCGCCGCTCATGCACTAGAGACCCGGTGTCGGGTCAGCACGGGTCGCATCGCCAAAGCGGCCGAGGTTGCCGAACATCTGCTGCAGGAAGGTCAGCTCCTTGCCGCGCGTGGGTGTTTCGCGATCAATGAAGTTGATGACCTTGCCATCCTCAAGGCCATAATATCCCAGCTGTTTCACGTTCTCGTTTTCGTCGAAGTAGACCGCGACGATCTCGCGATCCACGGCTTCTTCGCGATAAAATGCGAGCTGCTCGTGGATACTGGAGATGTAGTACCAGGAATTACCTTCGACACTGGAGATGGTGGAGGGCGATCCGAAGGTGGTCAGGACGCTGTCCTTGTTATCGATACCAGGCCGGATTTCTGCCAAGAGGTCTTCGTTGGGTACATAGCCGCGCTGGGTGACTGTCGGTGAACAGGCCGCAACGCCGGCGGCAACGAGCAGGACACCGGCTGTCAGCTTCAGGCCGCGCGCAGACACCCCAGATGTGGGCCATAGTGTCGCGAAAGCGGATGACAGGGATGAATTCGGGGATCGGCTGCGCACATTACTCTCCATGGGCCTGTGACGCCCCGGAAATGTCCACGGGGCAGGCGGGCGCTGGACCGGTCAGGACCGCGCTCCAAATCATATGCCAATTCATGAAGAGTGGCGGCCTTCTTGGCAAGAGGGGCATTTGGGCTTAATGCAGGCAGCGCTCTCACCTTTGAGAGGGCAATGAAAGGCATAATCATGGTTTTGAACCGCATCCTGGCCCCGTTTCGGGCGAACCAGAGCAACCTTCCCGTACTGGATGCGCTGTACAGCACCATCATGACGCAATCACGTGCGCCCCACTTTTATGCGGTCCTGCAGGTGCCAGACACGGTGGACGGCCGGTTCGACATGCTGGTGATGCATACCTACCTGGTGGTCGCGCGGCTGCGCGATGGCGGTGATGCCACTGCCGAACTGTCCCAGGAGCTGTTCGATCACATGTTCCGGGACATGGATCATGCCCTGCGCGAGATGGGTGTGGGAGACATGGGCATCGGCAAGCGCATTCAGAAGATGGCGTCGAAGTTTTATGGGCGCGGCGAAGCTTATGATGAGGCTCTGAGCCAGCCCGGAGATACAGCCCTTCATGATGCCATTGGACGGAATGTCTTTGCCGGCATAGAGCCACCAGCGGATGCTGTTAGCAAACTGGCGGCTTATCTGCGTGCTGCGCAGGCATCGCTTCACGCGCAGTCCCTTGAAGCAATCAGCAAGGGTGATGTCACGTTTCCAGAGGTGGCCGCTCATGGCTGATACCGACACGCCTGCCGAGGCAGCGCCTGAGTATTCCTACATTGTCGATGTCGCCTCCCTACCAACCACGGGCATTAATAGGCCGATCCGCCCAACGCAGGACGAGTGCGCGGCGGTTGCCGAACGGCTTGGGCTGCAAGCGATCACTCGTTTCGACATACGGATCGAGGTGACGCCGTGGCGGGGGTCCGGCGCGCGCCTGTCTGGCTCCTTTGACGCCGATGTGGTGCAGACCTGCGTGGTGAGCCTTGATCCTGTCCCTGCGCATGTGAGCGACAGTTTCGAGGTCCGTTATCTTCCCGCGAAGATGATCGAGGAGCCCAAGCCGGGACAGGAGCTTGATGTGAATCCGGATGAAGATGAGCCGGAGCCGCTGGGCGGAGACAATGGCACATCATTTGACGCGGGTGACGTGGCTGTTCAGTACCTCTCCCTGGCGCTTGATCCCTATCCCCGCAAGGCGGACGCATCGATTCCCGCCGAGGCCACATCGCCTGAGGAGCCATCCCCCTTTGCGGTTCTGGCGTCGTTGAAGACAGACGATAAACGTAATTAAAAACAATATCTTAGCTTCGTGGTTGAGTTGCTGCGGCGTTGCTTTATGTTGCTCGCCGCCTGCGCCGGGCAGGGTCCTTCAAGGATTCGCTTCCTATTTGCGGTGTGCGGCACTCATTCCTGACCTGGCGCGAGGGAGGTTCTTTCCGCGTTTGCCGGGCAACTGATTTGAAGCGGAGTTCCGATTGGCCAGCAGCATTACCATCGCTCTGGACGCCATGGGTGGCGATCTGGGATGTGAGGCTGTGGTGAGCGGCGCGAGCATCGCGCGTGTGCGACAGCCGGACGTGCATTATGAATTTCATGGTGACCAGGCGCTGCTTCAGCCCTTGCTCGATGACGACGCCGATCTGAAAGCCGTCTCAACAATTCATCACACGGACGTTTCCGTGAGCATGGATGACAAGCCGAGCCAGGCACTGCGCAAAGGCCGCAAGACGTCCAGCATGTGGCTGGCGATTGACGCGGTGAAGCAGGGGCGGGCACAGGCTGCCGTCAGTTGCGGCAATACCGGTGCGCTAACTGTCATGGCACGGATGATACTGCGCACCATGTCGGGCATAAGCCGCCCGGCACTTGCAGCCATCTGGCCCACCATGCGCGGAGAAAGCATCGTCCTTGATGTAGGTGCCAATGTGGTCGCAGAAGAAGACGCGCTGGTCAATTTTGCCATCATGGGTGAGGCCATGGCGCGGACGGCGCTTGGACAGCCCAAGCCGACCGTTGGCCTCTTGAACATCGGCGCCGAAGAAATGAAGGGCAACGAGCAGATCAAGGGCGCAGCCGAGTTCCTACGCGGCGCCGATCTTGATTTCGAGTTTGCGGGCTTTGTTGAAGGCGACGACATCTCAAAGGGCACTGTGGATGTGGTCGTGACAGACGGCTTCACGGGCAACATTGCGCTCAAGACAGCGGAAGGTACGGCGCGGTTGATCGGGGATTATCTCTCCAACGCCATGCGCCGCTCATTTGCGTCCCGTTTGGGCTACCTGCTGGCGCGCGGCGCGTTCAATGTCCTGCGTCAGCGCATGGACCCCAGCCGCGTCAATGGCGGCGTGTTCCTTGGCCTCAATGGGGTCGTGGTCAAGAGCCATGGCTCTGCAACGGCAGAGGGCGTTGCAGCTGCGCTTGATCTTGCCATCGACATGGCGCGCAACGACATCATCACCAAGATCGCCACGGACCTGGAACAGATCCATCCAGCCAGCGAACCGACGGCTGAGATAACAGCCGCAGTACCGGAGCCCAGCACCGCATGATCCGTTCGATAGTAAAAGGCGTCGGCGCGTATCTGCCGGAACGCATTATTACCAATGCCGAAATGGCAACCATGGTGGATACGTCGGACGATTGGATCACGGCCCGGACGGGCATTCATCAGCGCCACGTTGCTGCTGACGGTGAACTGACATCTGATCTGGCAATTGCTGCATCCAGGACAGCGCTCAAGAGTGCCGGTGTCCATGCGGATGACCTTGACCTGATCATTCTTGCGACTGCGACTCCGGATGATACGTTTCCCGCGACCTCAACAGTCGTGCAGGCGGCCCTGGGCATGGAGCGGGGTTTCGCCTTCGACATGCAGGCGGTTTGCTCCGGGTTTGTCTATGCAGTCGCGACAGCAGACAATTTCATCAAGGCGGGGCAGGCGAAGAATGTCCTGGTGATCGGTGCTGAAACCTTCTCGCGCATTCTTGACTGGGAAGACCGGACGACCGCTGTTCTGTTCGGGGACGGCGCTGGCGCATTGGTGCTGCAGGCGGGCGAGGGTAAAGGCACAAACCAGGACCGTGGGGTTTTGACCAGCCACCTGCACTCAGACGGACGTCATCGCGAAAAGCTATATGTGGACAGTGGGCCATCGCGGGGCTCTGTCGGCCATCTGCGCATGGAAGGCAAAGAGGTCTTTCGCCATGCGGTCGTTAATATTGCCGAGGCGATTGACGAGGCGCTGGACGCAACCGGCCTGGAAGCCAAGGACATCGACTGGTTTGTCCCGCATCAGGCCAACAAGCGCATCCTGGATGCAACAGCGAAACGGATAGGTCTGGCGCCAGAGACTGTTGTGATGACAGTGGGCGACCATGCCAACACATCGGCTGCCTCTGTGCCGCTGGCACTAGATGTGGCGGTGCGCGATGGGCGCATCAAACAGGGGGATATGGTCTTGCTGGAGGCCATGGGCGGCGGATTCACCTGGGGCTCGGCGCTTATCCGCTGGTAGGCCAGACACGCAGACGCATTAACTTTTGCGTTTAACCTATTGGTCTCACAATGTGTTTCAGGCTTTTTGCCCAGCTTGCAGTCGTTTCGATAGCAGAGTAAAAGAGTGGCATGACTCGTACACTTACACGCGCAAATTTGAGCGAGGCCGTCTATCAGGAAGTTGGCCTTTCCCGCAATGAATCTGCTGACTTTGTCGAGCGGGTGCTGGAAGAGATTTCATCCAGCCTTGAGCAGGGTGAAACCGTGAAGGTCTCGTCCTTCGGCGCGTTCTCCGTGCGTGAAAAGGGCGGGCGCATCGGCCGCAATCCGAAGACCGGCGAAGAAGTGCCCATCAAGCCGCGCCGGGTTTTGGTGTTCCGCCCCAGCCATGTGCTGAAGGATCGGGTCAACAAGTCCGCCCCTCGTGATGAGGTTGCGCAAGGCACGGATATTCCTGATCCTGCTTAACCCGGTTGAGCCCTGATTCCCGGGCCTGAGGGTTCCATGAACGTGCAGAAATCGCCTGATGCATTTAGAACCATTTCCGAGGTCGCCATGGACCTGGACGTGCCTCAGCACGTGCTGCGGTTTTGGGAAACAAAGTTCACGCAAATCAAGCCGTTGAAACGTGGCGGCGGACGCCGCTACTATCGTCCAGAAGATGTGGATCTGCTGCGCGGCATCCGCACGCTGCTTTATCATGATGGCTACACCATCAAAGGCGTGCAGAAGGTATTTCGTGAACAGGGTGTTCGCCACGTAAATGACATTGGTCGCGAGGAATACGAGGCCGAACTTGCGGAAGCCAAAGCAGCTGGAGAGCTGGCCGGCGAAGTAATTGATGACAGCCCCTCGGGCGTGCCAGAGGCACAACAGTATGCGCCGGCACCTTTTACGCCAATACCCCTGAATGAAGATCAGCAGATTGAGCTTGAGCTTCTTCTCGAGGAGCTGGAGGGGCTTAAAGCCAAGCTGGAAAATGCCCGCGCGGTCGCCCGGCTCTAGCAAAAATTCGGTTTGGTTTCTGTAGGTGTGACGTGGCGGATCAGGCGTTGCGGATCAGTAGAACCGCCCCTATAGTCAGCGTCCCTCCCGGGGGGATTTTAGTGTCCCGCCGCGATCTAACGGAGCGTAGCGCAGCCTGGTAGCGCACTTGTCTGGGGGACAAGGGGTCGTCGGTTCAAATCCGGCCGCTCCGACCAAAAAGGCTTCATGCCACATTTCAGGCCGTGTTTGACGTTGTTGTCAGACGCGGCCTGTTTTGTTTGCGGATAATGTCCAGCCTGCCGGAGGCGCCGCCAGCATCAATCCCCAGATCATGCCCATCAGGACGTAGAGATGCCGCCAGTGATTGATATCAATGATAATGGCTTCGGCGATCAGTCCGATGAAGCTTGCGAAGGCCACGATGAAGACACCGCGCCGTGGGCCATTCATGGCGTAGCGAAATCCCCGAACCAGTGTCAGTCCGAAGGCACCGACGAGTCCGACAAGGCTGATGAAACCACCGCCAACAAACACATTGAGATAGACATTGTGGGTGTCCTGACCCGCCAGCATGCCCCAGTTGTTGGGGCCGATGCCAAACGGATAGGTCATAGCCATCTTCAGCGCTTCAAACTGGCCGGAAAAACGCCCACCCTCACGGGTGTCATAGGATTGCAGCCCCAAGCGCTGCTCCAGCAGGTCCCTAACTTCGGGAATCGTAATGGCCCAGCCGATGGCAAGTGTGAACATGATGCCAAGCAAGACCGTGATCATTGCAATGCGCCGACGCTGACCGCGTGACTCAGGTGCCATGCTCGTGAGGATCGCGAAGACGCCTGCGGACAAAATAAGATGCAGCCATGCCCCACGCGAAAAGCTCAGAAACAAACCAAGGGCAATGAATGTCGCAATGGGCCCCCAAAAGAACAGGGCCGGTCCTACGCCGCGTGTGGTCATTCGCCAAATGGCGTAAAGGATCGGTGGCACCAGAAATGGTCCGTATACGTTTGGATCTTCAACGAGTGCCTTTGCGCGGCTCGACCCCAGCAGGATTTCGCTGTTTGGGATCACACTCATATAGGCTCCGATGCCCAGCGCCGCAGCACACAGCCCTGCGAAGATGTATCCGCCCCACAGAGCTTTCAGAGCCCGGTCCGGAGATGCGGTGACGACAGCAGTAAAGAATACGAATGTGAGCGTAAGGTATGTGGAGGTCTGCAGGAATTTTATCGACAGATCGATGTAGCGCGCATTCGTGCCGCCGATCATGTATCCACACAACACCAGCGCCAGAAGTCCGAATGGTAGGGCAGCACCTGCCGGGATGCGCATGCCGAGCGTTAGAAGAATGCCTGCGGTCGCAATCAACAAGAGGTCATACGGCGCGGGTTCGCGTATCACGATGTGTGCGATGGCCATCAAGATAAAGAGCATGACCGAGGCAAACAGTGTGTTTGCGATGTCGATGCTTTGGCCCCATCTGGCGGAGGTGGAGGCGAGGGCCGCTGAGGTCATGTCAGGCACCGTTGACGGGCTGATGTTCCGCTGCAGCGACGAGGTCAGGGACACCATCATAGACAGGCGTGCCGGTCAGAACGGTCCGGTACACATCCTCAACGCCCCGCACCATCGTACCAACAGAGAAGCGACGGGCGATTTCCTGGCGCATCTGGACTGCCGTTGCCTGCGCATTGGCAGGCATGTCGAGCACCCGCGTGATGCCCGCCGCAAGCGCAAGTGCGTCGCCGGGTTCAATGAGCTCTTTTGCTCGATCTGCAAAGATCTCCGGAATGCCGCCACAGTTTGTTGTCACCAGCGGCATGGTGGCGGCAAGGGCCTCAAGAACAATGTAAGGGAGGGATTCTGCAAGAGACGGCACCACCAGCATTTTTGACGAGGCAAAGACTTCGCGTGCCGGCACCGTGCCGGGGAACGTCACCATCGAGGCCAGGCCCAGATTGCAGGCCCGCTCCATAAAGTAGTCCCGGTCAGGACCATCGCCTGCAATCAGGATTCGCAGGTTGCGGCCGCGCAGCGTTGCCAGCGCATCCAGTAAGACATCCAAGCCCTTCAGCAATCGCAGTTCGCCGACAAATGCAACGTCATATTCCCGCTTGCGCGCGGGCAGGGGCAGGAAGTCCGCTTCGCCTACGCCATTGTGCACAATGCGTGACACGGCTTTTGGATAGCCCACCTTGTCGGTAAAAACACTGCGGGCAAACTCGCTTTCAAAAATGAAGGCGTCCGTGCGGCCATTCAGTATTTTCTCGACCCTAAGATAGACCATGCCCGGCAAAGACCCCGGTTCATAGTGAAGCGACCCGCCATGAGGCGAGTAGCTCGCGCGGGCGCGGCGATCCGGTGTCCGGTCATTGGGTGGCCGATGGACGGCCAGCCGCGACATCAGTCCCCCCTTGGCGCCGTGGCCGTGGACGATGTCCAATTCCTGACTTGAACGAAGTGCCCGTACCGTTGTGATCGCCTCGATGTCACGGACGCTTGCAAGCCGGGCCATCGGGATACGCCGCAGTCCCAGCGCGAGACGCGGCTCCATGGCTGCCAGACGTTCCTCGGCGCTATCACAAGTTCCGTTCGACGCGCAGACAATGCCGACATTGTGCCCGGCAGCAAACTGACCCCGTACGAGATCTTCCACATGTCGGAATAGTCCACCGGCCGGCGCGCGGAATACATGCATGATGTTGAGCTTGCGCTCGGCATTATGCCGTATGTCTTTAGGGGAAACGGTCATGCGCGGCGCCTAAAAGTACCGTTCGCGAACGAAGATCGTATCGCCGGGCATGACCTGTGCGCCTGTGCCCGTCTTGAACTCGTTCACGGCGGCACGTGTAATGCGCACGCGTGATGTATTGGCGCGGAATGTATATCCGCCCGCAATGGCCACAGCCGTCTCAACGGTCATGCCGGAAACAAAAGGATACTGGCCCGGCTGGTTTACCTGACCCAGGATGAAGAAGGGACGGAAGGTGGCCACCTCAACAGAGACATTCGGGTTACGCAGCAATGTCTGCGATAGCGCCTGTTCAATGGCGGCTTTTGTCTGGGCTGTTGTCAGGCCGCGCACGCCTACGGGCGGCAGCAAGGGCATGGCAATTGACCCACCATCGTCCACCCGATAGGTGCCGGTTAGAGCTTCCTGGCCAAACACGATAACGCGTAGCTGGTCGCCGGCGTCCAAACGGTACTGCGACAGAGCCCCCAAGCTGGGTGCGGCATTTGGGTTCTGAGGGACAACGCCCGCCTGAGGGTGCCCGGGCAAGGGGGCCGGTGCCGGCATGGGCTGCTGCCCGCCACCGGAAAACCCGCCACACCCCGCCAAAATCAGGGTGCTTATCAGGCCGAGACCACTTAGGGTTCGCCGACACGCATACATGCTCTTCACCACTACACCTTTGCCAAAACCATTTCCGGCCCCTCGCAGTGTGGGTGCCGGATCATTGACCTCAGGTGTGCGAGGTTAGACCCCTCACGGTTACCATCGCCTTAGCGAAAAGTGAGATGTGAATGGCTGATTTGCCGGGAAACGCGGGAAAAACTACGCCGGTTAACATCCCGGTTACCTTAAGCCCGTTAAAAAACACGCTGGACTGAGTGTCGCGCGCGGACCGATTCGCGCGCGATGCCGTTTGCGCTGGCAACGCTGCGCAGGGGGCAGAACGGGGAGCGTGCAAGCCTGACGATGAGCTATGGAGTGGCCAGCCGTGACTATGAGCCGATTGCCACCGGGAGACCGGCAGCTGGCAACGGCGACGGCTTGGACATCTGGGCTCTTCTGGCCCGTATGTGGGCCCGTAAATGGTTTCTGGTTCTGTTTGTCATTGCCGGTGTCACGTTGGCGTATGCGGCCGTCAGTGTCGTCACGCCGCATTACACAGGCGAAGTCCGCATCCTGATTGAAGGCCAGACACCGGACCCGACAACACCGTTGGCCAATCAGGCTGTACGCGCAGCGGATCAGCAAAAAATTGAAAGTGAAATTCAGGTTCTCCTGTCGCGTTCTTTAGCGGACGAGGTCGTCACAACGCTGAAGCTCGATACATGGGATGAGTTTGCCACGACCGGAGGCGGGTGGTTCGATCTTGGTGCCACGAAGGCCGCCAATCGCACAGCGGTCATCGATGCCTATTTCAATCGGCTCAATGTCTATCAGATCGGCGACTCCCGGGTTATTGCCGTTGACTTCTGGGCAGAGCACCCGCGCAGCGCCATGATTGTCGCCAACGCCATTGCGGACCTTTATGTGGGCGGTCAGTTAGATGCGCAGGTCGCTGTTACACGGCGGGCGAGTTCCTGGCTGGATGAGCAGGTTGAGAAGCTGCGTGCGCAGGTTCAGGCTTCCGAAGCCGCAGTCAGCGACTTCCGCCGCAAATCAGGCATCTTTGAATCGAACGGCAACCTGCTGAAAAACACAGAACTTTCAGAACTCAACCGTCAGCTTATTCAGTCCAGCGCCACCCGTTCAGAAGCGCAGGCCCGGCTTGACAGTGCACGGGCACTTATGGGGTCACCAGCTGGCATCGAAACCTCGTCAGAAGTCCTGGATAACCCGCTGATCCGCCAGTTGCGCCAGCAGGAAGTTGCGCTTCAACGCCAGATTACTGAACTCTCTGCAGATCTCTTGCCGCAACACCCTGACATGATTGCCTTGCTTGCCGAGCTTGATGATCTGCGCCGCGCTATTTCAGCTGAGGTCGGGAAGATTGCCCGTCGGCTTGAAAACGAAGTGCGTGTTGCTGCTGCCCGGGAGCGCACCCTGCGGGGCGCCATCTCCCGTTTGAAGAAGGAAGTCACAAAGGAGAAGCAGCAGGAGAGCGAGTTGCGCTCTTTGGAGCGTGAGGCTGTTGCCAATCGCGGCTTGCTTGAATCTTTTCTGCTGCGTGCGAGCGAAGCTGGCGCTCGCGATGACAGGTCTATTCAGCGTCCAGAGGCGCGCATCATCTCCCGGGCCGAGACGCCTGAGGGCGCATCCTTCCCAAAGAAGGGCTCCATTCTGATGCTGGCGTTCATGGCATCGCTCACATTCGGCTTGCTGATCGTTCTGGCAACAGAGATGTTCGCCGGTGCACCGGGCATGACGACGCAATTTGCTGCCTCACCGGGGGTCCCAGCTGGTGGCTCGCGCCGCGCAAAGGTTATGTCTCCACCGGTTCCGGCCCCCGCTCCGACAGCAGCGCCTGCCATGCAGCCGGCAGTTCAGCCGACATATGGACACCCGCATCCATATTCCATGGGTGGCTATGCTCAACCCCAGCCCGTCCGGCAGCCATCAGCGCCGATGCCACACCCCTATGCTGCAACCGCGCCTGATCCCTTCAATCCTCAACCACAGCAGGCCTACAGGACAGCCCCACCACCGCCACCACCACCCACTCAACAGGTGCAGCCACCACGCCAGCCGGTCACACAGGTTATTGCCCGGCTTCCAGCAAATCCGACGCTGACCCAACATGATCAATGGGTGCTCAGCCAATCGGCGCAGGAGATTGTCCGCTTCGTCACCGCGCGGCCCAGCCGCTATGGGGCGCAGGTGCCCGGGCGTGTGGTGCGAGTTGCCTGCGGCCAGACCGGACACAAGGGCTTGGTCGGACTTGCGCGTCTTCTTGCCCAGCAGGGCTTGAGAGTCATTGCTATCGGCAGCACCCGGCAGCCCTCTATGGGTCTCACCGATGTGATGAGCAGACGTGCGGGCTTCGAACACGTCATGCAGGCCGACACCCAGTCATCGGCACGCTTCATTGGATGGGGGTCCATCCCCATTCACGATGACCCGGCCCTGATTGGCACTGCCATGCACGCACTGGCGCAAACTGCACAGATCGTTCTGGTGGGTGATATGGACGGCGTGGTTTTTGGGCTCGGGCACTCGTTTGACCGGGCGTCGGATACCAGCCTGGTACTGCTGCGGGGGACCAATGCCCCCACACAGCCATTGCCTCAGACGGACACGGCCGGTCTGATCCAGATTGCCTAAGGCGTGACCGCCGCGCCGCGCAGAAGATGTTTTTTCACAAATTGTCGTGCTGTCTGGTTGTCGCGGACCGGCTTGATGACGGCATTGAACGCATCATAGGCCACAGCTTTCATCTTGTCCTGGCCAGGCCGCAAACCTGGGCGCTCCTGCGGCAGTCCAATGCTGCGGAGCATGTGATTCACAGTTGCGACCTTCCTGCGATGCCAGGTGGTCAGGTCATGAAATGTGACGCCCATCGATACCGACACACTGTCGCCGTTCTCAACGTAGTGGGGGTCGTTGAAGGGCACACAGACCGCATCACCGGCGCTCAATTCAAAAGTTTGAGCCAATGTACTGAATGCCGGGCGGTATTCAATGTACCTGCTTTTCGCGGGTGAAATTTCGATGTCCTCCGCCGTGGTTGTGGCCTGGTGTGGCAGGATCGTTATTGTTTTGGTGCCGGCTATCTGCAGCAAGAAATTGTGCTCGGAGTCCAGATGAAAGGGCGTCACGCCGCCCGGTGATGTGACAAAGCCATAGGCGACACGATGGTCAAAAGTTGACGCCGCAACCCCGGATAGATGGGCAATTTCATCTACCAGTTCATCCAGCAGTGCGTTGTAGGCGGGAACAGACTCCATGCTTTTTAGAACCATCCAGGAGCCGCAGGTTTCGATACTCTTGATTGTGTTGGCAGGTGACAAACCGTTAAACGGCACATGCTTGCCGGCGACGTCCACCGGCAGGTTTGCCAGATTGTAATCGACCTTGTCTCTCGGCAAAGCGCTTGCGAGGTCTGTCATAGCTTCAAGGCTGAACAAAGGATTGTCCGCAAGACCGTGACGCATCTTAAAGGGCATCATACCAACCTGCATGTTGATGGCAGTGGGATGCGCTGAGAAGTGACGCGTCGCCGCTGATGCGGTTTTGCTGGCAATGGCAGCCTGGGTCATGACGTATTCCTTTTGAGCAGGTGGTGCCGCGTTTTGCTGATGATCCGTTTCATGTGTGATTTGACGGCGGCGATAGCGGTTTCCATTGAGGCCGTGGCCGTCAGGACTGACGCTGGCACATAGGGTGATGTTGCTATTGTGATGTCCTGCATCACCCGTCGTTCCCCCCAGATGTGGTTTATCATCGGATGGTTGGGGTCTGCGCAGCTATCCGTGAATACGACACCGGGCGTTGCAAGCGCCCGGCTTGTGAGCTCCAGTTCCAAAAGCACGCCGGGCGAAAACCGGCTGTATGCTTCGTCATGGGCGATCTTGAAAGAGAAGAGGCCAGAACCCTGCGCGCTGCCGCCTTTGAAATTGATGATGCTGGCAATCGGTTTGCCGTCGAGGCGCAGGGTGAGGGGCTCAAGGTGCCCCGTACGTGCCGCTTCACGGCAGGCATTCAGAAAAAAACGGGCCTCGACCGGGCGTTCCGCAATTGCTGTTCCCGCAGAGCCTTTCCAGCCACTGCGTTCAAGTTCCAGAAACTCCAGAACGACCCCTTCCACAACAGCCGGGTCTGTTGTGTCTGGCGTTTGAAAAGTGACCTCTCCTTGGTCTGCAAGGCGACGGCTCAGGCGGCTGTACTCCTTGCGCTTTTTCTTGGAGACATTGGCTGTCAGGTAGTCATCACCCTTGGCAGAGCTGTGCAGGAGCGCGCGCACAAACCGTCGGGTTGTCACCGACTTCAGCTTTGAGGCATGCGCGATGTTGGTAAGGGCGCGGGCGACGGGGCCATCGGCCGCCATGTGGTGTAGTCTCAGCAGCATCACACCTTTGGCGTGGAGTGCGGTAAGCAGAACCTGCAGGCCATCACTTTCGTGTCCAGAGCGCAGAAGTGGAGTGGCCAGAAATGTATGAACGTGCTTCCAGGTCCTGGCGGTTTGCACGGGAATGCCGCAATAGGTTGGCGTGAGGCGTATCGGTGCCAGACCGATCAGCCGGTTGGCCATCAAACGGTCGCGAATGGCCAACAATCGGACCGATGACGCACCGTGCAAATGTGTGAGGGCCGGGATTAGCAAATGAGGTTCGAAAAACGGGTTGGGCTCGCTTGCCGCATGGGCAAGGTTACGCCATTCACGCAGCAGGTCATTGCCAATGTCCTCAACGCCTAGCCACTCGCTCCTGAACCGAGGATTTGCGATTGCGGCAGGCGGCACGGACATTCCACGGAGTAGCGGCGTGCCGGTGTCTGAATTCGGGCTGTAGCTTGTCTGAATAAGGCTCATCTGGCTTCTAACTGCTGCCATATGTTCCAAAGCGGTACATATGGCGGGGGACATACATCCACGCAGCAATCGTGATGCCATTGGCGTCCCATGGCTCGCCCGCCGCCTAGCGACCAGGCCGGAAGAGAAAAGCGCTAATGCCCAGTTCCCGCCGCACCGCGATTGCCAGTGCCGCGAGATTGCCGATCAGCGAAATCAGAGTTGCCATGGCAGCGCCCAACGTCCCGAACTCAGGTATCAAAATGACGTTGAGGCCGGCATTGATAAGCGCAGCGGTGCAAATAATTTTGGTGGCGATCATCTGCTTGCCGGTCATCGACAGCAGATACTCAAGCGGTCCCACGGTGCAGCGCGCGACATAGCCGATGGAGAGGATGGCGAGGATAAGATACCCCGCGTCAAAGCCTTCCCCGAAGAGCATGAGAATGTAGTGACCTATGGCCATAAGCATGATGGCGCCCAGAAAGCTCGGCCAGAAACTGAAGCGGTTTACGCCATCGAGAAACGCCTGCAGGTCTGCGCGGCTGCCGGACGCATTGATTTCCGAGAATTTGGGCACGGCCCGGGCAGCGGTTGCAAAATAGATGAACCCGATGAGGCTCGCCGTGCGTGCCGCCGCAAAGTAGATGGCCACGGAAGCAGGGTCTTCGATCTGCCCAAGCATGATGACGTCCGTTGAGGACATCAGCACGTAGGCCCCTTCAAACACCAGCATCGGAAGTGAGATCTTCAACCAGTATGGCGCATGAAACCGGGCAGGTGCTCGTGGAACGGCACGGCGGATACCACGGACAAGTATTGTGCCCTGAACAACCAATCCGATGACGCAGGCCGTCACCATCGCAACCAGCGCAGTTACCGCATCCGGCGACATGCCGATCAGGACCATCGTCCCAATGCCGGTCAACAACAGAAGTGGACGCATCACATAGGGGATGATGTAGGCCAACGTCACCCACCCAAAAGCCCGCGCCGTGCCTTCCTGCATGTCCATAAAGGCGTACAGAGGCATCACGACAAGGGCTACAGCGAAGGGCAGGACATAGAACGCATCAATAGATGGCGCCAGGACCCAAAGCAGGACGCCACTGACAAGTGAAACACCTACGGCGGCTGCGAGCACCATCAGATGCGTCTGCTTCAACAGGCCCCACATCCGACCCCACCGCCGTCGTGCCATGTATTCCGGCACGAAACGCATGATGGAGGTGTTGAGGCCAAGCGGTGCCATGGTGCCGACCAGGATTACCCAGGTCCACACATAGGCGTAAATGCCGAATTCAAAAGCACCCATCCAGCGTGCAAGCAAAACCAGTGAAACAAAGGAGATGCCGGCGCCGGCCACGCGTATGGCCAGGACTGATGCAGCCCCGCGCACAACCGATGTCAGATCATCCGCGTTGTCGAGGAGACTTCCCAGCCTCTGGGCAAGGGGCGCGGGTAGCTTTGCCGCCAACCTCGCCAGGGCCTGCACGAAATTGGCGGTCGCCGACCGGTCTGTGTCGACCGCACTCATGCGGACAAAACCGATCGCATGGCCTGGCGCAGAGAGGTTGCAAGATCATAGAGAAATGGAGATGCCTTGATGTGCCGCTTCAACGTGTCCTTGATGCGGCATGGCAATGTAGAGAGATAGCCCATAGCCGTCAGCGGAATGCGGATGTCGATCAGCTCCTGACGCGCGTCGCACCAGTCCTTCTTGTAACTCTCATCGCCAACAGTCAGGTCAAAGGCCGTGATGTGATGCGCATAGCACCAGCGTAGCAGCTCATGGAGATGAATGGTGCCTGGTGAATGGCGCGACAGCTCGCCGTCGGTCACGCTGCCAATAACGGCATAGAAGCGCTCGTTGCGAACATAGCCTACGTTGCCGGCGGCGACCTGACCATCAACGGTCAACGCTGAGATGTGTAGCGCGCCGCGGGCCGTCTGGTCACTGATGAGGTGATGGAGAAACGCTTTCACTTCCCCGGGAGCAAAGGGGTTGGAAATCCCTCGTTCGCTAAGCCAGAGCGCCTTCTGGTCGAGAATGGCATCCAGGAGGGTGTGCTGTTCGTCCTGTGACGATCCGACCTTGAACTCTACCGTTCCGGTTTCTTGCAGACGACGGCGGCGCTGGCGGTCCCGCTTGCGTGTCGATTTGCTGCGTACGCCGGCATAAAATGTGTCGAAGTCGTCACCGGTCAGAGTGATTGCATGACCGGAAGAGGGGTGGGGGGTGTGCTCAATCGCGCGCAGTGGATTGGCAACCCCTTCAATGCTGCTCAGTGTCTTGGTCAAAGCAAATGCATGTGCTTCGGGTACGCTGGCGGCGACCGCACTTAGGATGCGACCGATCTCTTCGCGCGTCGTGCCTGTATCCCATTTGGGGTGGATCAGCGGGCCGTGATAGTCCGCCTCATCCTGTGCCATCCATACCAGTGTGGAAACGCCGAGCACGCGCTCGATGGCCATGGGCAGGATCATCATCAGGTCGCCAGCCTCGTCGCGCACCAGCGCAATGCGTGGCTCAACCTCACGTACATGGCCCACGGTTTCCAGCCAGGCTTTCACCCATGCATGGTGTTGGAAGGCCGTTGCATGTGCCACGCCCTCCAGCAGGCGCCACGCCACAGCACATTCGTCAAGGTTACGATAGACAGACACCCGATAGCGCATCCCGCTGGCCGATCTGACAAGGCTGATCGGTGAGCGGTATTTAGCTGCGCGCTTTGAGGACGGAGGCTGGTCCGGGGCGAGGGCATTCTGAGACATGGTGCGGCCTGTTGCGCTCACAGGCCGCTAGGCCCGGTGCCCTTCATATTCGACATATCCAAGTTCCTTGGACGGATCGACTTCAAAGGTGGTGGTGAAAGTGCGCTCGTTGCCTTCCAGGATGCCGGAACGTTTCACGACCATCGCCAGGGCACATTTGGCCATGGCGGCAATACCGGACGTCTTCATGCTCTTGGGGTTCATGCCGAGGAGACGGCGCAGGACTCCGTTGCCATAGATGACGCCATACTGCTTCATCGTTTCCGGCGTGTAGTACGAGGTGGTGAACGAGACATTCAGCCCGTCCAGATTGTCAACCCGGTGCGGCGCCTGCATTTTCCAGGAGATCAATTCGCCCGGCTTCAGATCAAAGACCTGAGCGTGCTTGTCGAACTCCTCGCTGTAGGGAATTTCTTCTTCCGTTTCACGCAGGACGACCTGCTCCCGCGATTGCTGGGAAATGAACTCCTCCGTATCCGGATAGAGCCATAGCCGCTTTTCACCGCGTACATGCCACAGGGCAATCGGCGAGATATCAGAGTGATACAAAACGCGCGCCCGCGGGCTTGAGATGAGCAGACCGGTATTGTGTTTGAGGTGCCTGAAAGCCGGATTTAGGTCTCGAACTTCTGCAAACGCCCGGGCGACCAGATCGTGGTATTCGGTCGCCACTTCTTCCATGTGTTGGAGGTTGATCCAAAGCTGGCCGTGTTTTGCCGCCTCCAGCACCTCCGCGCCTGTCCGGTCGTTCATCGTACCGTGACGCCAGGTCAACGTGCCCCTGGCGTTTGGCGTTGTTGTGTGAATGCTCAGATGCTCTGCCGGATAGGTCTCGATGAGATTGGCCAGGGCTGCATCTTCAAAAAGGCCGGTTTTGGCAAAATGATGCTTCGCGGTGACGGTGCCTTTTGAAAAAAGGTCGGCATCGTGTTGTGAAATATCCAGAATGCGGGACATGCCAGCGGCTCCCCAAATGCGTACAACTCGAGAAATCAACGCCCTGGCGGTTATCCGGGGCTTTGTGTTCCAAGTGACTGTCGCATGAGGGGGTTACTAAGCGGTGTGCGCACGCTGTTCGTTTACCAGCTTTCTCAGCTTTATTGCTAAGGACCACAGCCGATCAGAGCGCTTGATGTAACGTTTTGCCGAGCGTGCACGGGCCTGTCCGAAAGACAGAAACCGGCCCTTGATGGTTAAGCCAAGGTAAACGTCAAACAGGTCAGTGGATGTATCACACCAGTCATCCTTGTAGCTCTCGTCGCCGGCGGTGAAGTCAAAAACCTTCAAGCCGCGCTCGACGCTCCACGCGATCAGCTCGTTGAGGTGAAGTTGGCCGGGTGACTGAACCCGATGTTCCCCGTCCGTCATGGTCGATAGAACATAGTAGTACCTGTCCCCCCAGACGAGGCCCCAGTTGGCGGCGACCGATGTCTCGCCTGCATCAAACGTAGAGAGCTGACACATCTCCGGGTGCTGCTCCGCCAAGGTGCGATAGAAGGCCCGAACCTCAGGTGCGGCAAACATATTTGCGACACCCATCTCTTTGAGGCGCGCCCGCTTTTGTTCAATCAGTGTGGAGATCGCCTTTGACCGGCGATGGGGCGTTGCCGCCAGTTTCATAATTGACGGACCAGCAGCCGCCTCCAGACGGCGCTGTTTCTGGCGCAATTTCTTTCGGGACGATGATCCCCGGCGGGCTTTGTAAAGAGCGTCAAAGTTGTCGTCCAGCGTCAACTGATGCGATGCGACCGGTGACAGCTGATTGCGATAGGCGAGCAGTGGGTTCGGCAAGCCGTCCATCTGTGTCGGCATATCCAGGAGGCGAACGGCGTCGACCCCCGGTGCCATTGCGAATGCTCTGCCGAACATTGACCGGGTTGATTCATCCGACAACGTGCCATGCAGATCGCGATCGATCAGGGGCCCTTTGTAATCCGCGTGTTCGCCCCCAAGCCAGGAAAGTGTGCGCAGGCCAGCGCGCGCTTCAATGCCCATAGGGAAGAGTGCGCGCAGCACGCCATCCCTGCTTGTTGCCGTGATGATCAGCGGCGACACATTTCGAGTTGTGCCGATACATCTGTGCCAATTTGAGACCCAGGCCCAGCTCTGGAACACGTGCCCGACGCTGCGATGCTCCAGGTTGCGCCAGCTCTGCTTGACGGCATCGAAGTCACTTGTGGCGCTGAAAACCAGCTCTTCCGTAGAGAAAACCGGCTTAAGCGTTTGAATTTCCAGCAGTTCACTTTGCTTAAGAGCAGTGTTGGCGCGCATGACGTGACCCTTCGTCGTCAGATTTATTGGCCTGACATCGGCAAGAAGAGTGCCATCCCGGCAAATTCTTGGAGACTTGCGCCGTAAAGCGGTTGGCAATCACTCGCCGCTAATCTGCGCATCTCAGTGATTTCGGGTGTGAGTATCGAATATGCGGCTCGTCGGCAGTGACGTTTTGAAATTTGGCTTGAGTACATTGCGGACTACGCGGGCACATCGCGTGCTGGGCAGTGGATGGCGCGGCCTGGGTGCGGTCTTCATGCTGCATCGGGTGGTTCAGGAACAGGTCAGCCCAAGTCAGTTTGGTCCAAACCGCATACTTGAAGTGACACCGGATTTTCTGGATGCCGCCATCGGCCGCGTGCGCAGTCTTGGCTACGACATCGTGGATCTTGACGAGATGGTCCGCCGCCTGCGCCATGGTGGTCCCGGACCGTTTGCGGTTTTCACGTTTGATGACGGCTATCGGGACAACGTAGATCTGGCACTGCCGGTCTTCGAGAAACGCGATGCCCCATTCGCGGTCTATGTCGCGTCCGACCTCCCGGACAAGACCGCTGACCTTTGGTGGCTCACGCTCGAAAAGTCCATTCGTGCGTTAGACCATATCGAACTGGACATTGGCGGTGAGACCATCGCCCATGCCGCGCGGACCGACAAGGAAATGCGCGGGGCGTGGGAAACGGTCTATTGGCGGTTGCGGGATGTGAGTGAAGACGATGCCCGCCATGCCGTGGCAACGCTGGCCCAGTGCGCGGGCATCGACCGGTACGCTGCGGTCGGTGAGCTGGCCATGGACTGGGATCAGGTGCGGCAGCTGGATGCGCATCCGCTGTGCACCATCGGGGCGCATACAGCGGCGCATTATGCGCTTGCCAAACTCCCGTTGGATCGTGCCCGTGAAGATATGCTTGCGGGCACCGCCCGCATAGAAGCGGAGCTTGGCAAGCGGCCTACACATTTTGCCTATCCGTATGGGGATGAAGGGTCGGCGGCCAGCCGCGAGTTTGATCTGGCGTCGGAACAACGCTTTGCGTCAGCAGTCACAACCCGCAAGGGCCTTCTGTTCAACGAACATGGAAACCATCTGCGCGCGCTCCCGCGCCTGTCGCTCAACGGTGACTTTCAGGACGTGGAGCTGCTCGAGGTGTTGCTCGGCGGCGCGCCGTTCGCCCTTTGGAATCGGTTCCGCCGGGTGAACGTCGCCTAATCCGTAAACATACTGACTATGGCGTGGCGTAGGGGTGGCCGATCATCTGCGTACCCTCAAACACCGCTTTGTCTTCGACCTCGCGCTCATTGACGAAGACAAAGTCAAACTCTTTGTCCTCGTCCACATCGCTGTGCAACATCACGATGAACATGTCGCCTGTTGAGGGTTCCTCGTCGACGGCGATGTCCACGTTGGTGTTTGTGCCAGCCGCAACATAGGTGTGCCCCACATAAACCCGGCCATTCGGTTTGCCGTCCTTGAAGGGGTGCATCACCAACCAGCCGCTTGCAGCAATCTGCACCTCCGGAAAGGTGAAGGTCGCGCCGGCCCGGGTGGCGCCCTCAGTGATGATCCAGTTTTCCTCACCATTGCCCATGGTTATCTGGGGTGTGGCGTCAGCTTCGGGCGGCGCGGTTTCCTCCGCATTGGCGAACCCAATTGCGCCCATTCCTGAGAAGAGAGCTGCGGCGGCTGTGAGGCTCGTGAGACGACGTAGGGACATTTGGTGATCCTCCACTTGGTATTTGTTTTTGGCGCCAAGGTGCGGACACAGTGTCGAGCGGGACCGCAAGCAGGTCAACACAAATGACCCGGGGTCGGTTGTGTTCGCGACAGGCGTGCCGAGCCAATTGGACGCATCTTGGTTTTGCCTGCAAACTCTCTATAGTCCGGCGCAGATCAGCCTGATTTGCACCTACGGTGCGCGACTCGTCCAGACAGAGAGACCTTACATGTCCGCTATTATTGCCATTCTCATTTTCCTGGTTGTCTTGCTTGCCCTTAACAAGATGACCTTCGGCCGTCTCGACTAAGCCTTGTTTCTGCTCTGACACCAGCCACATACGGCTGGTGTTTTAGTGAGAGGTGGTTCCGTGCGTTTCCTGCTAATGACGTTGGGATCGCGGGGCGATGTTCAGCCGTTCATTGCCCTGGGACATGAACTCAAAGCAGATGGCCACGATGTGGCGCTCTCAACGGCTATAAACTTTACATCCATGATTGAGAATGCCGGGCTGCGGGCAGCGCCGGTGTCCGTCGATATGCAGGCTGAGCTGGAAGGTCCTGTGCTGAAAGACGGCACGCGCTCGCTGCGAGGTCTGATCCGGGCCTGGCGGCTGTCGCAGGACTTGATGCAGACGCAGCTCGAAGACGTCTGGAATGTTGCACATGCGGAGAAGCCCGACGTCATCGTTTATCACCCTAAGGCTTTTTCGGCGGTCTATGCCGCGCGATCCCTGGGGGCGATTGCCGTGCCGACCTACCTGCAGCCGGCTTACACACTTACATCCGGGTTTCCCAATCCCATTTTTCCCTGGCGACGGGTCAGCCTGCTAACACCGCTCCTCAACCGCTCATTCCTATGGCTCACACGCCTTGGCTACACGTCACTCCTGAAAAAATGGATGGCACGGAACACAGACTTGCAGCGCCACCCGAAGCTTGATGTTCTGACGGGCTACCATCCCGATGGCGACCCGGTCCCCCGATTCCACGCGTACAGTCCACATCTTGCTCCGAGTCCGGAGGATTATGGTCCTCACGAAATGACAACCGGATACTGGTTCACTCAGCCTGATGATACGTGGGATGCCCCGGCGGACCTGGTTGCCTTCCTGGAGAAGGGGTCTCCGCCTGTTTACGTGGGCTTTGGAAGTATGCCGTCAGACGACGCAAGATCCCTGACGCAGAACGTCGTGGATGCGTTGGACAGAGCAGGGCAACGCGGCCTGATCGCCACCGGATGGAGCGGTTTGTCGGCGGACGATCTGCCAAAGCAGCATTTCGCACTGGAGAGCGCACCGCACGCCTGGCTGTTCCCGCGGTGCGCTGCTGTTGTTCACCACGGCGGCGCGGGCACCACCCATGAAGCCCTGCGCTGGGAACGGCCTTCAGTTGTCTGTCCTGTCTTCGGCGATCAGCCTTACTGGGGCCATCTTGTGGCAGAGCAGGGGGCCGGGCCACGCCCCTTGAAACAGAAAAAGATCACGGCGAGGTCCTTGAAGACCCGGATATCACAAGCGCTCAAGCCAGAGATAGCTGCTGCTGCGAGCCGGGTCGGAGAAGTCCTCCGTAGCGAGGCTGGTGCCAGAAGGGCTGCTGACATTCTCAATGGGTTGATCAAGAACCGGCCGCCGCGCCCAGCGGGTGTTTAGATCTGCTGAGGCGGTGTGTCCGGGTCCGGCAGCTGCATCCATTTGATGAGGTACCCCGCCGGAATGGCCCAGAGAATCCCGGCGATCAGAAAATAGAAGAACTCCAGCACCCCGTTTTCCGGCAGCCTGTAGACTGCGAATGTCATCACGAACATCGCGTAAAGGAACATGAACACCAGCAGCACCACGAGGCCGATGAGTTTGCGCCAGCGCATGGGAATGCCGAAAGTCATCGTGTCGTCTCCTGGGTGGTACTGCGGCATCGCGCCACTGCGCCTGCATCCGCGGCCAAGCTATGTTACGGCGTGAATTGAGACATTTAGGCCGCAACGGCCAAAAGCACCAGCCCGCGCGTCAATCCGTCCCATGAGCACAGCTACCGTTTCTTCTCCCGCGCAGACCCGACCCGTGGCCATCTGGCTCCTAAGCGTGGCTGCTCTGGTTGCCCTCATGGTCGTAGTGGGCGGGCTGACCCGGCTTACTGATTCCGGATTGTCGATTACCGAGTGGAAGCCTGTAACCGGGTCGATTCCGCCGCTGAGCGCCGAGATGTGGCAGGAGGAATTCGACAAGTACCGGCAAATCCCCCAGTACCAGCTCGTTAACAAAGGCATGAGCCTTGATGAGTTCAAGACCATCTACTGGTGGGAGTGGGCCCATCGTTTTCTAGGTCGACTGATCGGGGTGGCATTCTTCGTGCCGGTTGTCTGGTTCCTGGCCACGGGCAGGCTGCGGGGAAGGCTTGCCTGGGTCTGTGCCGGGCTGTTTGTACTTGGTGGACTGCAGGGCTTCATGGGCTGGTACATGGTGGCGTCCGGGCTCACGGAGCGCGTGAGTGTGTCGCAATACCGGCTGGCAGCGCATCTGGGCCTGGCGTTCCTGATATTTGCCGCGCTCGTCTGGGTTGCTCTGGACATCCTCCGCGGGACATCCCACCAGGCCAGCCGCAACTGGGTTGCCTGGACCGGCGGGCTTGCGGCCCTCGTCTATGTGCAGATTGTTCTCGGTGCGTTTGTCGCCGGGCTTGATGCGGGCATGATCTACAACAGCTGGCCATTGATGGACGGCAAGTTCATACCCGATGGTCTCTATACAGTGCCGGCTGCCGCCTTTGAGCAGCACCTCACCGTCCAGTTCAATCACCGCATGGTGGCGTATCTGATTGCGATCCTGACTGTGGTCTTTTGCTGGCGGGTTGTTGCCGCCGGGGCTGCCAGGTTGCAGCGCAGGGCGGCCATGTGGTTTGCCACCGCCATCAGCGCCCAGATACTCATCGGCATCTGGACGCTTGTGGCTGTGGTCCCGATCTGGCTGGGCGGTCTTCACCAGTTCGGCGCAGTCGTCGTGCTTGCGGTCGCCATACTGCAGGTTCACATCGCTGTGCATGGCGCGCGCGAACCATCAACGGATCAGGTCTTGGCCAGCGCCTGATCCAGATCAGCGATGATGTCGGCCGCGTCTTCGATACCAACGGAAACTCGAACCGTGTCATCCCCGGCACCGGCGGCCGTGCGCTGCTCCGTGGAGAGCTGTGCATGTGTTGTCGAGGCCGGGTGAATGATCAGCGACTTGGTGTCGCCGATATTTGCCAGGTGAGACAGCATCTCAACCGAGTTGCACAGCGTCTTGCCCGCGTCATAACCACCCTTGAGGCCAAAGGTGAATACGGCGCCGGCTCCCTTGGGGCTGACCTTCTGCATCAGGGCATGACCGGGATCATCCGTCAGGCCCGCATAGGAGACCCATGACACCTTGTCGTGACCTTTAAGGTGGGTTGCCACCTTCACGGCATTTTCGCAGTGGCGTTCCATGCGCAGGCTCAGCGTTTCGCAGCCGGTCAGAAGCAGGAAAGCATTCTGCGGAGAAATAGCAGGGCCAAGGTCCCGCAGGCCAAGCACGCGGCAGGTAATCGCAAAGGCGATATTGCCGAAGGTCTCGTGCATCTTGAGCCCGTGATAGCTCTCGCATGGCTCAGACAGGGTGGGGTAGTTGCCCGAGGCCGACCAATCGAACGTGCCCGCGTCAACGATGATGCCGCCAATCGAGTTACCATGACCGCCGATGAACTTGGTCAGTGAATGACAGACTATGTCCGCACCAAGTTCGATCGGGCGGCACAGATAGGGCGTTGCCATGGTGTTGTCGACGATGAGCGGAATGCCCGCTTCCTTGGCGATGGCCGAGATGGCAGCAACGTCCTGAATGACGCCGCCCGGGTTGGCAATTGACTCCATGAAGATGGCGCGGGTCTTGGGGCCGATGGCAGCTTTCACGGCTGCCGCATCTGCCATATCCGCCCAGTCCACATGCCAGTCGAATTTCTTGAAGGCATGGCCGAACTGGTTGATCGAGCCGCCATAGAGCTGCTTGGCCGCCACGAAGTGGTCACCGGGCTGCATGATGGCGTGGAAGATCAAGAGCTGAGCTGCGTGACCTGATGCCGTGGCCAGCGCAGCAGTACCGCCTTCCAGAGATGCAATGCGTTCTTCGAGGACCGCTTGGGTCGGGTTCATGATCCGGGTGTAGATATTGCCGAACTCTTCCAGGCCGAACAGCCGGGCGGCATGATCCACATCGTCGAAGACGTAAGACGATGTCTGGTAGATCGGCGTGGCCCGCGCCCCGGTGGTCGGGTCGGGGGCGGCGCCTGCGTGAACGGCGCGTGTTGCAAAACCCTGGTCACTCATCTTGTGTACTCCCTGTACGGATTATCTTTGGGAACTGAAATTAGGTCGGTTAGGCCGCCCGTAGGCGCGGAATTTCCTGGGCGGGACAGCGGTCCATCACGACCGTTAGCCCGGCCTTGGTTGCGCGCTCAGCCGCAGCTTCGTCAATGACGTCCAGCTGCATCCACACTGACTTTGCGCCCACTGCAATGGCTTCATCCACTGTTTCACCCGCAACGTCCGAGTTGCGGAAGATATCCACCATGTCGATGGGAACCGGCACGTCTGCAAGAGAGGCAAGAACGGTACGTCCGTGTATCTCGCTACCGGCCTTCACCGGGTTCACGGGATAGACGTCAAAACCCTCCTGCAGCAAGAACGCCATCACCGAGTTGCTGGCCCGGTGTGGTTTGTCGCTTGCGCCGACAAGGGCAATGGTTTTTGTGCTGTCGAACAGGCGTCGCAGCATGTCGTCTGAATAGGTGTGCATTGCGGTGTCTGTTTTGCTGAATCTACTTCATCGATAGAAAAGGCGTGTACGGCTTCTCATACTCTCATGGCACCAGCAAGCTCAACGGTCCGTTTCGTCCTGCGTTCCAAGCCAACCGCCATTCGCCATTTGCGCTCACCGGTCTTCCCAGTTCGGTTCACGCTTGTCGATAAACGCGGAGATGCCCTCATTGGCATCATGCGCCATCATGTTGTCCACCATCACCCGGCCCGTAAATTCATAGGCATCGCTGAGGCCATGTTCCAACTGGTCGTAGAAGGCCCGTTTGCCGATGCCGACAGTGTGGGACGATTTGCCGGCGATGCGCTTGGCCCAGGAATTCACTTCCTCATCCAGAAAGTCACCGGGTATGCATTGGTTTACCAGACCGAACTCGGCGGCCCGTTTGGCGTCAATCATTTCACCCAGCAGCAACATCTCCATTGCCTGCTTGCGGGGGACATTGCGGGAGAGGGCGACCATGGGTGTGGAACAGAAGAGCCCGATATTGACGCCAGGTGTAGCAAAGTGGGCGTCGCTGCTGGCCAGCGCGAGATCGCAGCTCGCCACCAGCTGGCATCCGGCCGCTGTTGCAATGCCATGGACACGGGCAATCACCGGTTTCGGGCAGCGGACAATCGCCTGCATCATGGCCGAGCAGCGCGACACCAGGTCTTCAAAGTAGGCCTTGCCGCCATCGGCATCCTGACGGTGCTCTGTCATTTCCTTCAGGTCATGCCCGGCGCAGAAGGCGGAACCAGCGGCTTCCAGGATAATTACGCGAGCGGCAGGGTCTTCGCCCAATCGGTCAATTGCTGCATGCAGCGTGGCAATCAGGTCGTCAGACAGACTGTTGCGGGCCTTTGGCCGGTTGAGCATCAGGCGGGCAATGCCCTTGTCCAGATGTTCGATCAAGACAGGGTCTGACGTGTTCGAGATGGCGTGTGACATGGCGCATCCTCCCAAATGCTGAGAGGAGGAGCCTAAGCTGCCCTTTGATCCGGGTCATCCCCCAAGCCGGCGCACGCAACAGATGGCCAATGGCTATTTGCGCCGGAGCATGCTGCCCAGGCCGCGTTTGTCTGCTTCCGGCTCAGTCTGGCCGGGGCCTGTCTCCTGAACCGTGGTGTCAGGCTCTGGCTGCGCGGGTTCCTGCGAGGTTGTCGGTGCCGGTGGCTCGTTGCCTATTGTGCGGATATCCCCTTCAAGGCGTGCGCCGCGGGCAGCCTGGAACTCGCCGTAGCGGATCGTGCCGCTTACCACGCCCGTCTCGTGGACATTGAGCTCTTCCTGCACCGTCAGGTCACCCTCAAAGCGGCCGCGCACTTCCGCGCTGGTGACGACCGCCTGTCCATTGATGCGCCCGGCAGGTCCAATGACCAGTTCCCCGGCTTCAATGGTGGCCTGGGCAAATGTGCCTTCGACCATAACACTGGTGGCGTCGCGGACATGGCCGGCCAATGTCACGCCCTTACCTAAAACGAGCGTGCCGTCTGCGACCGGTGTGGATGGCGCCGGCGGTGTTGTTGGACGAGCCGGTGCCGGTGCGATTGGCTTCGGTACGGCCCCGGCGGACGGTTTGGGCGGCGTTGATGCCGCTGGTGTGTTCGGTTTTGCGCCGACCAGGCCTGACGGCTTGGTCGGTGTTGCGCCATCGCCTGATGGCTTGCTGCCGTCGTCTGGCATGATTTCATTTTCCCCAAATGTCACAAAGGCGGATGCGGCACCCCCAGTTGCGCCGTTTGCCCTTGTTAACCCACGCCGATTGAAAGGGATTTGGGAGACAACTTCAATCACTTAGGTGACACTTGGGAATTTGGGGTATTATTACACCGCAGTTAGAAGCTGCTGGTTTTAAAGCGCTTTTAAGCCCACAAGCCCGTTGACATGAAAACAGATGTCACCGATAAGTCGCACCGAATTCACGTTCCGCCGGGCAATCGCGTCCGGCGCTTTGTTTTCCGGCTTTGACCCTATGAGGTTTCTCGGGGGTCGAGCGCATCAGGACAGCCAAAAGACCAATGAAGACGTTCACAGCAACCCCCTCAAATATTGAGAAGAAGTGGGTGCTTATCGACGCTGAAGGCCTGGTGGTGGGGCGTATGGCCACCATCATCGCGACGCGCCTTCGCGGCAAGCACAAGCCGACTTACACCCCGCACATGGATTGCGGTGACAACATCGTCGTCATCAATGCCGGCAAGGTCGCCCTGACCGGCAAGAAGATGACCGACAAGACCTACTACCGCCACACGGGCCATCCCGGCGGTATCAAGGAAACCAACCCGACACGCATCCTCGCCGGCAAGAACCCGGAAGATGTGGTTCGCAAGGCTGTGCAGCGCATGCTGCCGGGCGGACCGCTGTCACGGGCGCAGATGTCCAACCTCAAGATCTACCCGGGTGCCGAGCACCCGCATGAAGCGCAGCAGCCCGAAGTGCTGGATATTGCCGCGCTGAACTCCAAGAACACGCCGAGGGACTAGAGAATGTCAGAAACAGAAACCAAGTCCCTTGAGGATCTCGGCGACGCCATGGCGGCCACTGCCACGGACAACGCGCCAGTTACGCCTGCGGAGCCGGAAGTTTTGCCCGACCCGCAGATCGACGAACTGGGCCGCTCCTATGCCACCGGCAAGCGCAAGGACGCTGTTGCCCGTGTCTGGATCAAGCGCGGTACAGGCGTCATCACGGTCAACGGCCGGGATCAGGAAAAGTACTTTGCCCGTCCGGTTCTGCGCATGCTGGTCAACCAGCCGCTGGCGATCACCGAGCGTGCCACCGAGTTCGACGTGGTCTGCACCGTGTCCGGTGGTGGCCTGTCAGGTCAGGCTGGTGCCGTGCGTCACGGCATCTCCAAGGCGCTGACACTGTTTGAGCCGGGCCTTCGCAGCACGCTCAAGGCCGGTGGCTTCCTCACGCGCGACAGCCGCGTTGTGGAACGCAAAAAGTACGGCCGCGCGAAAGCCCGCCGCAGCTTCCAGTTCTCCAAGCGCTAGGCGCCAACACATCTCGATTGCGGGAAGGGCGGTTCTTCGGAGCCGCCCTTTCTTTTTTGCCTTACAGGCTAACTGCCAATAGGGCACATGCCAGGGCGGGCAGGCGCCACGATAGGCTCGTTCTTGTAGCGGCCGTGGCACTCCGAGACCGACGTCTTGACGATGACCTTTCGGAAGAGTTCGTCGCGCTCCAGCCAGATGGCGGCGAGATCATTGTCGACACCTGCTTCCTCAATTGCCTGCCGGAGCAGGTCATGGCGGATATCAAAGACTTCATCGGTGATCAGCAGGTGAGGGTGGGCCTTGTTGGGCAGGCGGCCTCCCACGGCGTCGATCAGCGGTACGTCCGCCTGGGCCAATTGAGCGTTCATCTGTTCTGGACCCGCATGTGCCTTCTAGGTGCAGCATCATCGATCTACACCCATGAAGATTTTTGCAAATTCGGCGTGATTGAGGTTGATTTGTCCTGTGCACCTAATATTTATTGATACTAAGTCGCAACTAAGGGAGTGATGGTTATGCGAATGGCGAAAAAAACGGCGACCTATTCAGTGATGCACATGGTGGTCGCCATGGGCGTGGCTTTTGCCCTGACAGGAAGCTGGGTTGTGGCGCTTGGCATCGGACTGATTGAACCAATAGTGCAGACGGTCGCCTACCATTTGCACGAAAAGGCCTGGTCATTCAGTGATCCGCAAAGCCATAGTGACCGTACGGAAATCAACGAAACAGCACGAGCTGCGGCCTAAAGCGCTTCGCCAAACGTGGTGGCGGAAACAGGTGGGTGACAAGTGTGCTGTTGATAAGCCAATTTGGCGGTTTAGCCGCATCAACTGGGGTCATTGAATGTCAAATCTGGGTCAAGCCACAGCCGAAGCACCTTACAAGTTCAAGCCGATTGCGCCGCCGCGACGGTCGCTCTGGCCGTTGGAAATGCGCGTCGTAGGCGAGGGGGCTGCTCTGGCGGCGGTGTGGCCGGCACTCGACCGTGCCCCTAACGGTGACGGCCATGGCGTGATCGTGGCGCCGGGCTTTGCCACCGATGACAATTCAACAGCCGCTCTGCGCCGAGTCCTGAAAAACCGTGGCTATCCCACCCGCGGCTGGCGCAATGGTCGCAATGATGGGCCAACGCAGGCCAATCTGGACGCGAGCGTCAACAACGCCAAGGATCTGGCGGACAAGACCGGTGAAAAGGTCTCTCTTGTCGGCTGGAGTCTTGGCGGTTGCCTTGTCCGCGAAGCTGCCCGCGAACACGCAGATCTTGTGCGCGGCGTCATTACCATGGGCAGCCCTTTCCAGGACGTACGAGCAAACTCCATCGGCGTGATGTGGAACCTTCTGGCGTCGAAGGAGCGGATCGAAGACAAGGAACGTACTGAGGCGCTTGGCGCCCCCATTCCGGTCCCGGCCACGGCCATTTTCTCCGGTACCGATGCAGTCGTGTCCGGCGATGCCTGCCGCGAGCGCCCGGGCGGGAAGCGTGAATCCATTGAGGTTTTCGCCAGCCATTTCGGCCTCGGCGTCAATCCGCTGGTCTACTACGCCATTGCAGACCGTCTGGCCCAGAAAAAGGGCACCTGGAAGCACTTTGAGCCGCCGGCGCTGATGAAGCGCCTCTACGAGGTGCATAGCTAGGGCGCACCAGCGATCTAGGACAATCCGGGGAGGCGTGATACATCGCGCCTCCCTATTTTTTTGCGATGAGGCGGCGCAACATGGCGCACACCGTGTTCATTGATGGCGAAGCAGGCACCACAGGCCTGCAAATCCGCGAGCGGCTTAATGCCTGCAGCGACATCGAGGTCGTGTCGATTGACCCGGCCCGCCGCAAGGACGCGGACGCGCGCGGCGAGCTTCTGAATGGCTGCGATGCCTCGATTTTGTGCCTGCCTGACGATGCGGCACGGGAGGCGGTCTCCCTCGTCACCAATCCGCAAGCTCGGATTCTGGACGCGTCCAGCGCGCACCGGACGCTTGATGGCTGGGCGTACGGCTTTCCGGAGATGGCAGAGGGCCAGCGTGACGCTATCCGTGGCGCCACTCGGCTGGCGGTGCCCGGCTGCTATCCAACCGGTTTTGTTGCGCTTGTCCGGCCATTGATTGAGGCCGGCGTTCTGGCGGCAGACTGGCCGGCAACCGTTTTTGGCGTGTCCGGCTATTCAGGCGGCGGCAAGGCTCTCATCGACCGGTACGAGAATGAGAAGAACGATGCCTATATCGCTGAAGGACATAGGCTTTACGGACTTGGCCTGAAGCACAAGCACCTGCCGGAAATGCAGCATTTTACCGGTCTGAACGCCAATCCCCTGTTCGTCCCGGCGACAGGCCAGTTTCGCCAGGGGATGTTGGTTCAGGTTCCTTTGGTTTTCGAAACTGCCTCCCGGAAAGTCTCAATTTCCGAAATAAACCAGATACTTGATGCGTTTTATTCCAATGAACCATTCGTGTCAGTTTCAGCAGATGATTCGAATGCGCCACCCTCAGAATTGTTCGGTGAAGATCTTGTGGGCACCAATTCCCTACGCCTGAACGTCTATGGCCATGATGCCGCAGACGATGCGGCCGGCCAGGCACTTCTGGTGGCGGAATTGGACAATCTGGGCAAGGGGGCTTCCGGAGCGGCGGTCCAGTGTCTGAACCTCATGCTCGGACTCGACGAAAATGCCGGTCTTACAAGACTTTAGGGCTGCCAAACGGGTCCTTGGCAACACTCTGTTAAGCATTCGGGCACACCCTTGTACTTGGCTTGAATCGCTGGTCTGCCGTTGGTGAGGGATAGCCTCATTAATTTGGGGAATTTCGCTCTCCGCTAATGCGCTGGTTCGCGGTTTTTGGTATGCATTAAGGATGGCCGGGCGCGAGGGGAGATCGCAGCGCGCTGGGTACACGCAGCTTGTCTGTGTTTCGGGTGGAATTTTCCGGTGGCGGCTGATGCTAAGTGGCAGCAGCTGTGCAGAGCCGGACGTCAAAAAGAGATATTTATGACCAACACATCTTTTTCGACTGTGAGCACATCGTCGGCATCACCACGGCGTGGCCTGCGCGCTGGCCCTCTGGTTGCCGCTGCTGCCGCGCTCATGCTTGCTGCCTGCTCCACTCTTCCGGACTGGACGAAGCCGTCCACAGCGTCAGACGCCATAACGGGTCAGGCCCCCAGTGAACCGACAAACGAGACAGTTGCCGCCCAGCAGGCCCGTGCCGAAGCAAACTCTGAGAACAGCAATTTCCCATCCGCAGGGTCCGTGCCCGAGGTTCCTGAAGCTGGAAATGCCGCCACGAAACGCGATCTGACCAACAGTCTTGTTGCTGACCGCCAGCACGCCCGGTACTCCGGTGAAGCTCTGCGCGGCGGAACGGAACCACCTGCGTCACCGCTTCCTTCCCGCCGTGTTGCTCCTTTGCCTGACATTCCTGACGTGGCCAGTGCTTCTGCACCTGCGACCACGGTTCCATCACAAAATGGCGTCATTGCTGCTCGCGGCATTCCCGAGTTTGAAGCCCCGTCGGCGCGAATGGCCCGGCTTGAAGACGGCGAAATGGTGGAAACACCCGTCGCCGCAGCGCCTGCAAGACCTGCTGTATCATCGACAGCAACGCAGCCAGTAGAGGTTGCCACACTGCCGGCGACAACGCCTGCTGCTGCACCCGCCGCTGCAACACCGGTTGCATCCGCACCTGTAGTGGCCACACCTGCGCCCGTCCGTCAGGCCACAGCAGCTCCAGCGCGACGCGCAGCTGTGCCCGCGCGATCTGTTCCAACCTTTGAGGCTGAAACCAATGCAGCTGCGTCCAGAGCTGTAGCAGCAGCCCCGCGCGCCGTTGCAGCGCCGGTCAATACGTCCGGCCAACCTCAGTTTGCTGTATCCACGGCACCTCCGCTCCCGGCAGAGGTGCGCGATCAGGTCCCTGCCGTCGTTGCTGCCCGGTTTGACGAAACATTGGTTGCCCCGTCCACAGCACCACCGCAGGCAGCGGCAGCGCCCGTGCAGACTGTTGATGGCGTGGTGGTGGACTATTCCGCCATTGGTGCCGGCTCACCGGTGCCTGCGCCGGAAACACTTGAGCAGGGCTCAACCCCAAAGCTTCCCATACGCGCTTATGAGCCAATTGACTTCTCCGGAGCAACCAGTGGTGCCGAAGGCGGCCCGTTTGCGCCCGTCGCCATTTACTTTGGACATGGGTCCGCGGGCTTAAGCTCGGCTGACCGTGGTCAAATCGCTGAAATAGCTGCCCTTCAGAAAAAGCGTGGGGGCGGTGCTGTCCGCGTTGTCGGCCACGCCTCAAGCCGCACCAACAACCTGCCGGTCGACGCGCATCTTCTGGCCAACTTCGACATGTCCATGGACAGAGCGAATGCTGTTGCCAATGAGCTTATGCGCAAAGGCGTAGCCGCCTCTGACCTGGTGATTGAAGCAGTCGGCGACCGGTCGCCTGAGTACTACGAGTCCATGCCAGCTGGCGAAGCCGGAAACCGGCGCGCGGAAATCTTTCTCGAGTAACGCGTAGCCGGCTTTTTTCTGACTTCTCCTCGGGGTTCATTGGCTGGGGCTGCTTGCGTTTTTGGCAGCGCCCCGGCCATTCGCCGTTTGTGCTTTCCAACTGCCCGGGCATGCCTCTTGAGGCCACACCCGGAACATTGTCAAAAGCGCCGATTGTCTGCTAATGCCGCGGGACATTCGCGCGGGATCATGACATCCCGCAGCACCTGCCCCGGCAGGAACCGGAACCTTTGTTATGTCGCAAGAATTTCACCGTATTCGCCGTCTGCCACCCTACGTCTTTGAGGTCGTTAACAAGCTCAAGGCCGAAGCCCGTGGTCGGGGTGAGGACATCATTGATCTGGGAATGGGTAATCCCGATCTCCCAACGCCCCAACACATCGTCGACAAGCTTGTCGAGACGGTCTCAAAGCCGCGCACCAACCGCTACTCGGCCAGCAAGGGCATCCCCGGTCTTCGCCGCGCCCAGGCCGCCTATTATGAGCGCCGCTTTGGTGTAAAGCTCGATCCGGAGACAGAGATTGTCGCGACAATCGGCTCCAAGGAAGGCTTTGCCAACCTTGCACAGGCGATCACGGCCCCCGGCGATACGGTGCTGGTGCCCAACCCGACCTATCCGATCCATGCTTTCGGGTTCATTATTTCAGGCGCGGTGATCCGTCATGTCCCAATGGGCACGCAGGACGAGTTCATGGCTGGCCTTGAGCGGGCCATGAAGCACTCGGTGCCAAAGCCTTCCGCCGTTGTACTGAACTTCCCGTCCAATCCGACGGCGCAGATTGTGGACCTCGATTTCTACAAGGAAATGGTCAAGTTCGCGTACAGGCACGACATCTTCCTGCTGTCGGATCTCGCCTACTCGGAAGTCTATTTCGAGGATTGTCCGCCGCCGCCCTCGATCCTCCAGGTGCCCGGCGCCAAGGATGTCGCCATCGAGTTCACGTCCCTGTCCAAGACCTACTCGATGCCGGGCTGGCGTATGGGCTTTGCCGTCGGCAACGAACGGCTGGTGGCTGCGTTGACTCGCATCAAGTCCTATCTGGACTATGGGGCGTTTACGCCAATTCAGGTTGCAGCAACGGCAGCCCTCAACGGCCCCCAGGATTGCGTGGACGATATGCGTCGGACCTATCAGGTGCGTCGCGATGCGCTGGTCCAGTCCATGTCTCAGGCGGGATGGGACATTCCATCGCCGCCCGCTACCATGTTTGCCTGGGCGCCGCTGCCGGAGAAGTTCCGCGACGTTGGGTCACTTGAGTTTTCCAAGCTGATGCTTGAACACGCAAAAGTGGCGGTATCACCGGGCATCGGGTTTGGCGAATATGGCGATGGCCATGTGCGTGTGGCTATCGTTGAGAATGAGCAGCGCATTCGTCAGGCGGCCCGCAATGTGCGCCGCTTCATGCAGAATGCAGATGCCATTCTGGCGGGTGAGACGCCGGACCTGCGCCTGGGCGAAGACGACCCCAAGCCGGCTGAAGCCTCATGAGCAGTAAAGATGGCAAACCGGTCCGTGTTGGCCCAATCCGCGTTGGTATTGCCGGTCTCGGCACCGTCGGCGGGGGTGTTCTGAAGATTCTTGCGGGCCAGGCGGACCTGCTGTCCGTCCGCGCCGGACGGCCTATCGAAGTTGCCGGCGTATCCGCCCGCAACAAGGATCAGGATCGCGGCATCGACCTGTCTGCCTATCCCTGGTTCGACGACTGCCTGGATATGGCAACGTCGCCTGATGTTGATGTTGTGATGGAACTCATCGGCGGCGAAGAAGGCGTGGCGCGTACCCTCGTCGAAACCGCCCTTGAAAACGGCAAACACGTTGTGACCGCCAACAAGGCACTGCTCGCGCATCATGGCGTTGCCCTTGCCAAACTCGCTGAAGACCGGGGCGTATCGCTTGCCTATGAAGCTGCGGTTGCGGGTGGCATCCCTATCATCAAGGGGTTGCGTGAAGGGCTTACCGCCAACCGAGTCGACCGCATGGTGGCGATCCTCAACGGCACCTGCAACTTTGTGCTGAGCCTGATGGAAGATGAAGGCGTCAGCTTTGAAGAAGCCGTCAAGCAGGCTCAGGATGTCGGTTTTGCAGAAGCAGACCCAACGACGGATGTGGGCGGTTTTGATGCCGCTCACAAACTGGCCATCCTCGCCAGCATTGCTTTCGGCACGCGCGTCAACTTTGGGGCCGTCGATATCCAGGGCATTGATTCAATCACGGCTGAGGATATTGAGGCTGCCAAGGAACTTGGCTACCGCATCAAGCTTATTGCTGCCGCCGAAAAGCAGAACGGCGGCTGCCTTCAGCGGGTTCAGCCGGCGCTGGTGCCGCTTGCCCATCCTCTGGCGCTTGTAAGCGGGGGTGGCAACGCCATCCATCTGGAGGGTGACTGGGTCGGTTCTGTCGAATTTGGTGGCCCTGGGGCCGGGGAGGGGCCGACGGCTTCCGCTGTGGTTGCGGATACTGTGGACATTGCGCGCGGGCTCGATGTGCCGGTATTCGGCGTCCCGGTGGAAGACCTCAAGGCAGAGAACGCCGCCCCCAAAGACACCTCAAAAACGGCATTTTACCTGCGCTTTCAGATGTCCGATCAAAAGGGGACTATTGCGGCTGTGACCGGCCTTCTGGCCGAGCAGGACATCTCGATTGAGACCATGATTCAACGTCCGGAACGGGACCATGTGGCAGGCGCCAACATGCCTGTAATCGTGATAACCTATCCCGCGACCAGAGCGGCCCTGACCGGCGCCATTAACGCCATTGAGGAAACCGGTATCGTAGCCAGCCGCCCGCATGTTATTCGCGTGGAATCGCTGTAAACGAAGGCCTTTAGTCGCTAGAAACATATGCCGTCAGCAGTCCGGCTGGTCGGCATCACCCAGATTACGAAAGACAGACAAACCATGAGCCAGGCCGTGTCCGATGATAAAGCACCGGAATCCCTCCTGCATCGCGAGCTGACGCTTGAGCTTGTGCGCGTGACAGAACGCGCCGCCGTTGCTGCTTCGCGCCTGCGCGGGCGCGGCGATGAGAAAGCCGCTGACCAGGCCGCCGTGGACGCCATGCGCCGTGAGCTGAACGCTCTTGATATCGATGGGACCGTCGTGATCGGCGAAGGCGAACGCGACGAAGCGCCGATGCTCTATATCGGCGAGGAAGTCGGCACCAAGTCAGGTCCGAAAGTCGATATCGCGCTGGACCCGCTGGAAGGCACAACCCTGTGTGCCAAGTGCATGCCCAACTCCCTGGCGACCATTGCCATGGCAGAAGGCGGCAGCCTGCTGAATGCGCCAGACGTCTACATGGAAAAGATTGCCATCGGTGGCGGCTATCCCGAAGGCCTGGTTGATTTGGATGCGGACCCTAAAGACAATGTACTGGCGCTGGCCAAGGCAAAGGGTGTGGACCCGTCCCAGATCACAGTCTGTGTGCTGGACCGCCCGCGTCATTCGCACATCATCAAGGCCGTCCGTGATGCGGGTGCGTCGGTGACGCTCATTCCCGACGGTGACATAGCCGGCGTTATTCATACGTCTGACCCGGATACCGGTATCGACATGTATATGGGGACGGGCGGTGCACCCGAGGGCGTATTGGCAGCAGCAGCCCTGCGGTGCATCGGCGGTCAGATTCAGGCGCGGCTGATTTTCCGCGACGCTGAAGAACGCCGCCGTGCTGAGCGCGTCGGCTATACAGACTTTGACAGAAAGTACACAACCAACGAACTCGCGTCGGGCGACGTGCTGTTTGCGGCCACGGGCGTCACCGACGGCACAATGCTCGACGGCATCAAGTGGGACAAAGACAAAGTCTCGACGCATACGGTTGTCATGCGCTCTTCCACCGGCACAGTCCGCTATATCAAGGCGCAGCACAGCTATCTTGCAAAGTTCCGCTAAAGCAGATGACGCCCCGGCAGGGCCGACGCCATATCTCGGCGTCGCCCGGTCATTTTCAGGGCGCAGCTGGGCCTTGCGCAACGCTGACGAGCGCGTTGCGGAAACCATATCTCAGTCCCTGAGCCTTGATGCCTTTCTGGCTCGTATCCTTGCTGCGCGTGGTGTCACGCCGGAAACGGCAGCGGGTTATCTCTCACCAACGCTACGTGACCTGCTGCCGGATCCATCCACTATGGTGGATATGGATGCCGCCGCGTCGCGTCTCGCGGACGCGATCGTCAATGACGAAGCAATCGCAGTTTTCGGAGATTATGACGTAGACGGAGCAACCTCGAGCGCGTTGCTTGAGCGCTATTTCACTGCACTGGGCGTCAAGCCTCGCATCTATATTCCTGACCGTATCAAGGAAGGGTATGGGCCGAACCCGGTGGCTATGCGGTTGCTGGCGGAGGAGGGCGCACGGGTTCTCATCACCGTCGACTGTGGGACAATGGCCCATGCAGCACTCGAAGAGGCGAAGACGGCCGGGCTCGACGTATTGGTGATCGACCACCACAAGGCGAGCCCGCAACTGCCACCTGCATGGGCGGTGGTGAATCCCAATCGGCTCGACTGCGCGTCCGGTCTTGGTCAGCTTGCCGCCGTCGGCGTGGCCTTCATGCTGACGGTTGCTACCAACAGAGCGCTACGCCAGCGCGACTTTTTTGGAGATGCGCGCCGGGAGCCGAAACTTACCCAATGGTTGGATCTCGTTGCGCTGGGTACCGTTTGCGATGTCGTGCCCCTCAAAGGTGTAAACCGCGCATTTGTTACCCAGGGTCTCAAGATCATGGGCCAGAGGGGCAACGCAGGTCTCTCGGCCCTTGGCGCAGTCGCCAAGATGGACGGCGCGCCGTCGCCCTACCATGCGGGTTTTCTACTGGGGCCACGGGTCAATGCCGGCGGCCGTATCGGGGCGTCCGGGCTGGGAGCGAAACTGCTGGCCAGCAATGATCCAACAGAAGCAGCCCAAATCGCCGAGCGTCTTGATGTGCTCAATGCGGAGCGCCGGGCCATCGAGGCAGACGTTCTCGACCACGCGATGGGCATTGTCGAACGCGAAAATCTTGCGGACCGGCCGGTAAGCATCGTGGCCGGTGAGGGATGGCACCCGGGCGTCATTGGCATTGTGGCGGCCCGCATTAAAGAGCGTACCAACAAGCCTGCCATCGTCATTGCCGTGGACGAAAATGGCGTTGGGAAGGGGTCTGGCCGCTCAATCGCAGGCGTTGATCTGGGCGCATCTGTTGTTCGCGCGCTTGAGAGCGAGCTTCTGATCAATGGCGGGGGCCACGCAATGGCGGCGGGTCTCACCGTTGCCACTGGGAGAATAGACGATTTAACCCGTTTCCTGGAAAGCGACCTGTCTCTGACGGTGTCCGAGGCCCAGGCAAGCGTTGGACTCACCCTTGATGGTGCCATCTCCTGCGGCGGCGCAACGGCGTCTTTGGTGGATATGATCGCCCAGGCAGGCCCTTATGGCTCAGGCAATCCGGAACCACGAATCGCCGTGTCCGACGCCCGCATTGCCTTCGCGGATGTTGTTGGCAGCGGTCATGTCCGGGTCACGTTGAAGGGCTCAAGCGGCAAAAACCTGAAGGCTGTGGCCTTCAGAAGCGCGGATCAGCCGCTTGGGCAGGCCCTGCTGGCCGGCGGCGATGAGCGGATTCATGCTGCCGGGCGCCTCAAAAGGGACACCTGGCGCGGCGGTGACGCTGTCGAACTGCATATTGAGGATGCAGCTCCGGCGTCATGAGACTTATGCAGGCCTGTTTTGCCCGAAAAAGTCGCACAAATTGCTTATTTGGGGTCTTGAACCGGGCCGATAGGCAGTGTACCAAACCCCTCCGCAACGCAGCCGCGTTTGCGCATGTGCGCCCTTCGTCTATCGGTTAGGACGCCAGGTTTTCAACCTGGAAAGAGGGGTTCGACTCCCCTAGGGCGTACCATTTTATTCACCATTTTCGGGCAGTCTGACATCAAACCTTTGATGCTTACGGCGCCGTTAAATGCTCGATCACAATCACTCTACACAGACCGGCAAGCCTTCATCGCTCGCGCGGTATGAAGCTGCAATTGAGCTGTCTGATGCCCCGGATCGCCTCGTCCAGTTTCTTGAGATTTATGAGGAGGCACGTGGCGACCGGCTGGTTCCAACACGCGCAGACCTTAGTTTCCGGCGTCTGGCAAGGCTGCTGCCCGATATTACCATTATGGAACGCAGCAAACCCGGCAGCGTCGTTTACAGACTGATGGGCACGGCCGTGGTTGAGCGGATAGGTGCCGACCTCACAGGTCACAATTATCTCAACTACCTTACCGAGACGGAACGGGCACGCAACGATTTTGGCATGGCTATTGTCGCTGAGATTCCGTGCGGCACATATTCCATTTATGACAATCAGTATGCGTCCGGTGTCTGTTCACAAAATGAAAGCCTGATGCTCCCTATAGACAATGGTGCCGGAGAGGGGCCTTACCAGATACTTGGAATGCACCTGGCCCAAAATCCACTTCATTATGGAGAGGAAAGGGATCAGACCGTGATCGGTATCAAATGGCGCAAAGGTGTGGTGATTGATCTTGGCCGCGGTGCGCCAGACCAAGCAGCCATGGAGGCACTTAAGCCCCCTCTTGCGCAGAATGAGGGTGTGAACTAGCCACCTCGAGAAATGCCTGCCAGGCTGTTGGCTCAGATTGTGGTCTGTTCACAGGATCAGCGATCAAAGCCATCAAACGGATGCCCTTAAGGCCGAATGACTCTCAACCTCACCCAGTTGCGCAATTTGCTTGAAGAAGAGCGCACCGAGCTGACGCGACAGCAAACTGCATCAGATGGTGATCGGGCACCTGTTATGCTGGATCAGCAAAGCGTTGGCAGACTCTCGCGCATGGACGCCCTGCAGGTGCAAGCCATGGCCAAGGCACTTGAAAGCCGTCGAAAAATTGCGTTGTCGCAGATTGATGCCGCACTTGGCCGGCGCGACAGCGGAGACTACGGGTATTGCGTTTCCTGCGACGAGCCAATTGCCCCAAAGCGGCTGGAGCTTGATCCCAAGGTAGCAACCTGCATCGCGTGCGCGGGCTAGGGCCTTATTCGGCAGCCATTTGCGGCGTCGCGGCAATATCGATCGTAATCAAGACATCAAGGCCGACAGTGGACCCGGTGAGAAAGTCGCCCTGACCCACACCATAGTCCGTCCGGTCAATGCTCACCGACCCCGTGGCAACCACTCCGTCCCCTTGCTCGGTCAGGGTGAAGGGCAGGGTGAGGTGATTTGTCTGGCCCCGCATGGTCAGATCCGCATCCATCTCAAAATTCCCGTCACCCGTGCTGCGGAATGCGGTGCTGCTGAGCGTTGCCTGCGGATGCTCATCTGTCGCAAACCATTCATCACCTTTAAGGCTGCTGTCTCTCGTGCCGTCTGCGGTGTCCGCACTCGCCATGTCGATAACAACGGACACGCTGGACGTCTCCAGCGCGGCGGTATCAAAGCTGACATTGGCTTCCCAGGTTTTGAAGGTTCCCGGTACCGAGGATCCGAACACGCTGGCTTCAAATCCAAGGGTGCTGTTGTCCATATCGATGGTCCAGGTTGCAGCCAATGCTGGAAGGGACAAGAGGCTCGCAGCAAGCGCCAAGGCGCCGCCGTTCAGCATGCCCTTGAGGCACGATGGGTTGATCATGAAACAGACTCTCTTTCGTTTTCTAGACGCTCCTCAAATGCAGCTTTGGAAACAGGCAACATTTTGAGTAGCACGCTGTCATGCAGCTTGATGTGATGGTAGAGCGCTGCGCCCAGATGGGCGACAAACAGCACCAGCAGCCCATCAGCAGCAAGCTCGTGCAGGTCTGTGAACAAGCCTTCCAGAGCCTGCTTGTCTCCTGAAGCCGCAATGACCTCAATGTGCGGCAGCGTAAAAACGCCGAAAATGATTGTCGGTATATTGAGGCTCGAGGCTGATACCATCGCCCAACCGGCAAGGGGAGCAGCTAACAACAGCGCATAGAAGCCCCAATGGGTTGCTTTGGCTGCAAAGCGCTGCCAGCCGGGCATGCCGGGTGGAAGCGCTGGTTGTGGATTGGCCAGCCGCCAGACCAGACGTATGACGGTCAGCAGCAAGACTGAGATGCCGAAGGACTTGTGCAGCTGATACAGCTCAAACTGCTGCAGCGATGGCTTCATGTCTTCCATGATGGTGCCAACTGCATAGAGACCGATGACAGCGATCGCGATAAGCCAGTGAAGCGTCACTGCAATCACGCCATAGCGTGTCTCATCGTTCATCAAGCCTCTTGCCATTGCGGATTCCTACTGAATGTCAGTTGTTTGCGCCGCAGTCCAGAAGGTGGGGGTCCAGCTCCGAGCCGCCTGCACACCGCTGAGATAGTCCGCGCGGGGAATTTTGTTTTGGATGCCTTCGAGTTCATTCGGTTCAAGTGCCTGTTCCGTGCCAATCGCCAGCCTCAGCGGGTTGGTCCTGTACAGATGGAGCCACTTTGCGGCGACATCATGTGCAAGATAGTCCGTACCGTCGGCTAGGTAGGCCCGTAGATGGGAGGCCTGGGCGTCCGCCAACCCGGCTTCTGCTGCGCGGCGCACCCACATCTTTCCATCCTGAGTGTTGCCGGTCTCAATGAGGCATAAGCCGAAGACATGCTGCGCATTTTCATAACCACGCCCGCGTTCCGCCAGGACCTTCAGATCTGCAACAGCCTCATCACACCGGCCCGCACGGGCCAATTCAAACGGTGTCCAATACTTGCCTGTTAGCGTTTCACCCTCTTTGGCCTCAAGCTCTTGTTGGCGGCGCCTGACGGTCTCGGCTCCCGTCTCCCGTGGGTCCGGCGCGTCTTCGGCCAGCGCCTTCATTGAGACGCCGTGAATATCGGACACCACCGGGAGGCTCCAAAGCATGCCGATACCGGCCAACACGATCATGCCGGAGGTAATCCGTTTACAGGTGTAGTTGAGGTACGTCACTCTTGTCGCTGTCCTACCAGTGGCCGATGTTCTCCATCGATGCCCAGGGCTCGAGGGCATCCTTCGCGCCGCCTTTCTGCAGCAATTCCACCGAGATGTTGTCAGGCGAGCGGACGAAGGCCATGCGGCCGTCTCGCGGCGGACGGTTGATGGTCACGCCAGAATCCTGAAGCTTCTGGCATGTCGCATAGATGTCTTCCACTTCATACGCCAGATGCCCAAAGTTTCGTCCCTCATCCAGACTTTCATCATCCCAATTGTGGGTCAGTTCAACTTGCGCAGCTTCATCGCCTGGGGCCGATAGAAACACCAGCGTGAAGCGTCCCTCCTCGATATCAAACCGGCCGCGCTGCTCAAGGCCAAGATGATCACAATAAAAGGCAAGCGACGCGTCGAGATCACGGACGCGAACCATGGTGTGAAGGTATTTCATTTTGTCTCTCTTCGCGGCAGATTGCCGGGCAGGCCAGTTCTTTTGATGGCGGTTTGCGTACCGACATTTTTCACCGCCGATGATTGCCTATGGCGGGGCGTTGGTCAAAGCACATATGTTTGTACGCCCGATCCGGAGTGTCCCCAGAAAATGCCCAGTACCTTGAAAGACTATGTAGATGAGGCGCAGCGTGTGGTCGTGTTCACGGGTGCCGGTATCTCAACTGAGTCCGGCATACCGGATTTTCGCAGCCCTGGAGGTCTGTGGACCCAGAACAAGCCGATCTACTTTCAGGATTTCATGGCGTCCGAGACCATGCGCATTGAGGCATGGCAGCGAAAGTTCAACATGGATGACGCCTTCACCAGCGCCACCCCAAATGCCGGTCATATGGCCGTTGCCCGTCTCGTGCAGTCGGGCAAGGTAACGTCCGTGATTACACAGAACATCGACAACCTGCATCAGGATTCAGGCATACCGGAAGACAAGGTCATCGAGCTGCACGGCAACACGACCTACGCCAAATGCCTTAATTGCGACACCCGCCACGAGATTGATTTTGTTCGTTCAGCATTTGAAGAGGTTGGCAAGCCGCCGCCCTGCACCGCATGCGGCGGCATCCTAAAGACGGCGACGATCTCCTTTGGTCAAAGCATGCCTGAAAAGGAAATGATGCGCGCAGAAGCGGTCACGATGGATTGCGAACTGTTTATCGCCGTAGGCTCATCTCTCGTGGTCTATCCGGCCGCAGGTTTCCCGATTATCGCAAAGCAGAATGGCGCGGGGTTGATCATTCTCAACCGCGAAGAAACCGAGCTGGATGAGATCGCAGATCTGGTTCTGAACACTGAAGCGGGCCCGGCGCTGTCTGCTCTGCTGCCGCATAACTAGATCGCTTCCCATGCTGCACATGGGGCCGGTGAACCAATTGGTGGATCACGGTATGGGGTTTAGCCTGCATCTTTGAATGACAGCAGAGACTCCTGCATGGCTGCATCATCACGCGGCGTCGTGGCTACGCACTCAACCGGCAAGAGCGCATGCGGGTCATACAGAGTACGTTCCTCCAGATTTCCAAGTGCGATGGTTCTGTTCGGGTCACTTCGGGGGCGCTGGGGCAGGGGCACGTTGTATGCCAGCAGGACGTACCGGTCGTGCACACCATTCTCATCACTCACAGGGGCCATTACGTGCTCAATCGTGACCAGCTCGCCCGATTGTTTGCGCTCATAGGTGCGCACCGAGTGGCTGATATACTGATTGGAAAACAGAAGATCGTAGAGGACCTCAAGGTCTGCATAGACCTCCTCCGGGTAGACCTTGTCCAGATACATACCTGTCGCGTCGAAGCCGAAGGCCTCGACCAGACCGGTGCCCTGCAACGATACCTTGTAGCGCCCCTTGCCGGCCCTACGGTAGACGGCGATGTTCGGCAAAAAAGGGCGCATCTGAAAAGGGCCAAACTCCGAAGATGTTGGCATGACTCTATCACCGCGCACTTCGATCCAGGTTGATATGAACTGGCGTATATGCTCGGCCTGCAGCATGCGTCAGGCCCATCCGCCGGAAGCCGCGATCACCTGCCCGGTAAAGAAACCGCCCTCGTCGCTTGCTAGCTGAGCCACCATGCCAGCAACTTCGTCTGGTTGACCCAGGCGTCCCAGGGGAATGTTCTTCAGAATTTTGCTCGCCTTGTCCGCGTCGGCCATCAACTCGGGCGGAAAATAGTCCGGGTTCGCCACAAAATTTGGCGCGATGGCATTCACCTGAATATTGCTTGGTCCCAGTTCCTTTGCCAGCGCCTTGACGGCCGCGTTCATTGCGCCCCGGGCGGCGCAATACATTGAATAGTTGGGCAACCCATTGAGAGGGGCAGCCGACGTCAGAAACACGATCTTGCCCTGACCGCGCGGCTTCATGCGTTTGGCAACTTCAGATGCAAAAGCGAACGGTTTAAACACAAGCGCATCAAATGTGTCGCGTAGATCAGAAGGGTCAATTCCGTCCACAGACGCGCGAAGGGCGGGATAAGCATCGTTGCTTGCAAGGAGGTCTATATGTCCTTCTTCCGCCTCGACAGTGGAAACGACACTTGCAGCATCCTGTATTTCAAGCGCCCTTATGCCGGACCCCAGTGCCTCAAACCCCTGGCGCCTGTCTGCGTCCGTGAATTCAGCATCGACCGCATAGACTGTGTAGCCATCTGACGAAAGGCGTTTGGCAATTGCATCACCGACAAAGTGGGTCGCGTCCGTTAGAATTGCCGTACGTGTCTGAGTCACCGTGAATGCCTTTGTGCTGAATGAGTATTCAGACAGACTATCGCTAGTTAAAAACCGCGCAAGCGCAGAACGCGCGGAATACGGGAGAAAACGAGTATGGCCGATTGGTGGCAGGGTGCCGTCGTCTATCAGATCTATCCACGCAGCTACCTTGATACCAATGGCGACGGCAGCGGCGACCTTGATGGCATCCGGCACAAGCTGGACTACGTTGCGTCACTTGGTGTCGATGCCATTTGGCTGTCTCCCATATACCCTTCGCCGAATAAGGACTTTGGGTATGACGTCGCGGACTATGTGAGCGTAGATGCCGCAATGGGCGGCATGACGGCATTTGAGAAGCTTCTTGATGAAGCGCATGGTCGTGGTCTCAAGGTCATTCTTGATCAGGTTTTGAGCCACACGTCAGACCAGCACGCCTGGTTTCAGGAAAGCCTGCTCTCCAAAGACAATCCGAAGTCAGATTGGTATGTCTGGGCCGAGGCCCGCGAAGACGGGACGCCGCCGAACAACTGGTTGGCCGCATTCGGGGGCGCGTCATGGTCGTGGCACCCACTGCGCCAGCAATACTATTTCCATCAATTCCTGCGCACGCAGCCCAAGCTCAACTTTCACAATCCAGACGTGGTCGATGCAGTTCTGGATGTTCTGAAATTCTGGCTCGACAAGGGTGTTGATGGCTTCAGGCTCGACGTGGCCAATTCATACGTCCATGACGCAGCGCTTGGTGACAACACGCCTGTTCCCATCGACAAGCGCACGCCACTCAGTTGGAGCCATCCGGCCCGCCTGCAGTTTCACGACCATGACTGGAACCAGCCAGAGAACGTCGCGGTCATGACTCGCATAAGAAATGTCGTAGACAGCTATGACGACCGGCTGGTCTTTGGCGAGTTTGCTGCCGGAGAAAAAATTCTTGGTCAGTATGCGGGTGGCAACGACCGGCTGCATACGGCCTACACTTTTACGCTACTCGATGCGCCCACGCTCGAACGATCCGTCTTTGATCACTATTACTCGCGCATTGCAGGACCGGTAGAAGACCTGTTTCCCTGCGTGACCTTTTCCAATCATGATGTGCCACGGCCCGTCACCCGCTGGGCGAAAGGGCGCGATAAAAAACAGACTGCCAAGCTCGGCATGGCATTGCTTATGTGCCTGCGCGGTACGGCGCTCATGTATCAGGGCGAAGAACTGGGTCTTGATGATGTGGATGTTTTGCGGGACCAGATTCAGGACCCTTTCGGTGAGCTCTATTTCCCGCACTTCAAAGGCCGGGACGGCTGCCGCTCCCCAATGCCCTGGACGGCAGATGTGGCGCATGCGGGGTTTTCTACAGCCAAACCGTGGTTGCCGCTGGGCGATGCCCATCCGGCGCTTTCGGTGAATGCTCAGGAGGCGGACACTGAGTCCGTCCTGGCTTTCTCGCGGAAGTCCATCGCCCTTCGCAAGGCACACCCCGTACTCCAGACCGGTGACATAACCTTGCTGGAAACATCGGACAGTGTTCTGGCATTCACCCGCAGCGATGGTGAAAAGACCATGACCTGTGTTTTCAACTTTGGCGATGCAGACGCGCACATCGCCACGAATGCCGCGTCAGACAGGAAGCTTTCCCTGGGGTCGGCAGAAGCCCAGGGCGGCAGAATTTCTGTCGGACCGTTGGGTGTCTTTGTCGGGCTCAACGTGGACTAGATGTAGCTGACCAGCAGCATTACTACCAACAAGACGGCCACCCAGAAAACGCCAAGGCCGGTTCCCCAGGTCGAGGCGACGTTGGCATGTGGCCCGGCTGCCGCGAACATGCCGCGGAATGCCCCGACCAGCCGTGCACTGACGAAATTCTGCCAGGCGAGGTAGGCGGCCGACGTTGCCGTCATGACACCATTGACGATGGACGGGCCAAGGCGGCGGTAGAACCAGTCCACGTCGATGACCGCTGAGGCCTCATCGCGCGGCAACAGCCCCCAGGCGCGGGCGGCGGCAAATACCAGCAGCGAGAAGGCGAGGCCCTGCATGTGGAGGACCAGCGCGGCCGTATCGAGCGGGATATTGTCCCAGTAGGGCAGTGAACCGATTGCAAGACAGCCGATCACCGCGGCGACCATGGCCGCACGCATATGAAGCGGGGCCTCTTCAACCGGCTTGTCATTTGCGCGCGGTCCAAAGAAAGCTGCGGCCGGGACACGCAGACCGGCATGGGCCCACACGCCAGCCACGCCAAACAGCGCCAGCGCAGCAACATAAGGTCCAGAACTGGCCCAGATTGAAGACAGCAGGGCCGGGATCGCCGTCCCGCCTGCCAGAATGGGTAAGCCTGCAACAGACAAACCGCCGACGACAGCAAATGCCGTGGTCCATGGCATATTGGCAGCGAGGCCGCCCAGGTCAGCTGCGGAAGCCGTTCCGGTCCGGTACATGACCGCGCCCATGGCCATGAACATCAAAAGGAACCCAAACACATTTGCGACGGCGAGGGTGGTGGCCGCTGCCAAAGCTTGAGGAGTGCCTAGTCCGATGGCCGTAACCGCCAGACCTACCTGACTGATGAGGCCATAGCAAAGCGTCCGGCGCAGGTCGTTTGAGAGCAAAGCCAGAAAGATTGGAAAGGCAATCATCACCGGCCCAATGAAGGTGAGAAGTTCCACACCTGGCATGAAGCGCATCAGCGCATAGACGGCCGTTGTGATGGCGAAAACGCTGAGCAATACCGTCCCGCCCGGCGTTGACTCCGGATAAGCGTCTGTCAGCCAGGGATGCAGCACGGGGAATGCGGACCGAATGCCCAATGCGAGGATCAGGTAGATGCCCGCAGCGTTGCTCAGGTCACCAACGAAAAACTCGATACTTCCGGTGGCCTTGTATGTGAGTAGAAAGGCTTCAAGCAGCAGCACGCCCGCCAGAATGTTGACGACAGCAAAGCGCATCCCCGCACCCAGCGAACGGCTGGTGCCGCCGGACCAGATCAGGAAAGCGGCTGCAACAGATGAAATCTCGAAGAAGATGAAGAAGCTGGGAAGATCACCGGCAAGGACTGCCCCGGTGGCGCAGCCCGTGTAGACCAGTCCCGCGGCAACCGGCAGGCCTGCGCGCTCATGCCAGTTGAAAAGGCCGGCGATCGAAGCTGCCGTCAGAAAACTGATGGCAACAGCAAAGCCGGGCTGTGTGATGTCGAAAGTGGTAACGGTGACACCGATCATCTCAAAAGCACCGCCAGGCCCAGCGGGCAAGGCCAGTAGATGGATCAGGCCAAGCAGCGGCGCGGCAACAGCCACAATTGGCCGGCTTGAGCGCGGCAGAAGCGTCGCCAGCAGTCCGGCGAGGATCAGTAGAAATCCGGGAGACAGGCCATCTAGGGCACCGCCGAAAATGTCGGGTGCGATGCTCATTGGCTGTCATCCTCACCACTGTAATAGCCGGCCCGGCGGCGCAGCAAAAAGCGCAGTGGCCAGGCAGCTACCACGGCCACTAGCGCCGCGCCAAAGGATGCGATGGCAGCGCCCATCGGCACTTCAGATATGAACGGGAAGCTGGTGCTTGGAAAAATGAACCCCAGAAGTGCCAGTATCCCGCACAGCACGATGATGAAGACAAGCATGTTGCGGTCTGCATGTGGCCCCAATGCCCAGCCCCAGAAGCCCTTTGGTGTTTCAGACATCAATCAGGCTCCCTAATGCGCACCAGTGAGGGGCGCGATCAATTCCTTGAGCGGCCCGACGAGGAACAGGGTGACAAAACAAAGCGCTGCAGTAATGACCGGCGCAATGACGGTAAGACGCGGCGCACGGACGCGTTCTTCAGGCGGCATGGCGTCATTGAACTGCGCCGCCGGTTCTTCGCGATCCCCGAGATTGCCGAAGAAACCGCGCGCTACGACAGGCAGCAGATATCCGATAGACAGGAGCGACGCCAGAATGAGTGGATAGATGATGTATTGCTGGCCGGAATCTGTCGCCGCCATCACCAGGTAGAGTTTGACCCAGTCGCCTCCCAAAGGCGGGATGCCGATGATTGCCAGCGCCCCCACTGTAAAGGCGCCGTAAACCCAGGGCATCTTCCGGCCCAGCCCATCCATCTGACTCAGTTCCGTCTTGTGTGTGGCCACGTAGATGGCACCTGCGCACATGAATAGCGTGATCTTGGCCGTGGCGTGCATCATGATTTGGAGCGCACCTGCCGTAACGCCATAGCCGGAGGCAAGCATGGCGCCAAGCGTCACATAGGACAATTGGCTGACGGTTGAGTACGCAAGCCTTGCCTTCAGATTGTCCTTGGTCATGGCGATGATGCCGGCAAACACAATCGAGAACGCGGCAATCCACATGAGCCACACGCTGGCGTCCGTTGACGACAGAAAGTCCGTTCCGAAGACATAGACCGTGACCTTGAGGACGGTGAACACACCGGCCTTCACAACGGCCACAGCGTGCAGCAAGGCTGAGACAGGCGTCGGCGCCACCATGGCGTGCGGTAGCCATGGGTGGATAGGCACAAGTGCTGCCTTACCGATACCGAACATGTAGAGACCCAGCAGGATCGGCAGCAGGGCTTCGTCGATCTTGCCTTCGAGAATGCCACCCATCTGGAAGTCACCTGTACCCGCGACAGCATAGGTCCAGATGATTGCAGGCAGGAGCAGGCCGATTGAGGTAGCAAGCAGGATTCCCAGATAGATCCGCGCGCCGCGGCGGGCTTCCGGGGTCTCTTTATGCGCCACCAATGGGTAGGTGGAGAGCGTCAGCACTTCGTAGAAGATGAAGAGCGTCAGGAGATTGTCCGCAAAGGCGATCCCCATCGCTGCACCCAGCGCGATGGCGAAGCAGGCATAGAAACGTGTCTGGTGTTTTTCGTCATTGCCGCGCATGTAGCCGATGGCATACAGCGACGTGATGATCCAAAGGCCACTAGCGACCAATGAGAAGATCACGCCCAGCGGCTCCAGCCTGAAGGCCAATGGTATGCCGGGTACCACATCAAACAGCACAAGTTTCGGCGCTTCGCCGGCCAGGTAACCGCCAACGAGGTGAAGCACTGTAATGAACAGGGCAACCGCCGTGGTGAGTGTTACCGTTTCGCGCAGGTTCGGCCATCGGCCCACTAGCGCGAGGAGAACCGCGCCGATCATCGGCAGCAGGACAGCGACGAGCATTGCCGTGCCAAAGTCGAGGCCAAGAGGCGTCAGCAATGTCATGGCGCGCCTCCGTCCATGGCACCCTCAAGGATTGGGGCCTCAATAGCGGGCTCTACACCATTTCCGTTCAACAAAGACTCCGCAACCGTCTGGCCGATGCTCGCAGTCAGGTCTGCATTTATGCCGAAGTAGATGCACGTCAGAGCCAACGTCCACATGGGAAGCAGCATCGATAGGGGCGCTTCTTTCACGGGTTTTGAGCCTTCAGGTGCGGGCGTGAGGTAGGCGACCTCAACAATCCGCCACACATAGATGACGGCGATCAGCGAACTGGCGACGATCATGAAAGCGATGACCCAGTCGCCGGTCTCAAGCGCGCCCAGAATAAGATACCATTTTGAGATGAAGCCCACGGTGAGCGGCACACCGATCAATGAAAGTCCCCCAACCACCATCGCCGCCATCGTCAAAGGCATCTGGCGGCCAAGTCCCGCAAAGCTCGCAACAGCACTCGACCCGACGCGATACACCACGGCACCGGCAACCATGAACATCACGGCTTTCATAGCGGCGTGGTTGAACAGATGCACCATGGTCGCGGTCAGCCCGGTGACACTCGCCATTGAGAAGCCAAGCACCATGTAGCCGATCTGCGCCACGGACGAGTATGCCAGCAATCGCTTAAAATCCGTCTGGAACACTGCGACTGCCGAGGCGACGAACATGGCAATGACAGCAAGTGGCAGGAAGATGGTTGAGAGTGACAGTTCCACCACCGGGAAGTCGTAGCCGAACACGGTGAACATGAAACGCAGCAACACATAGACCGCCACTTTGGTGGAAGTGGCGGCAAGAAAGATGCTCACAACCGATGGCGCATAGGTATAGGCATTGGGCAGCCAGGCGTGGATCGGGAACATTGCCAGCTTCAAACCAAGCCCCACCATGATGAAGGCAAAGCCCGCACGCACGCTGGTGAGGTCACCCAGGGGCTGAAGCCGGACCGCCAGATCTTCCATGTTCAAGGTGCCGGTTGCCTGATAGAGCAACCCAAGCCCGATGACGTAGAAGGTCGCGCCGATCGTCCCCATAACCAGATAGGTATAGCCAGCGGTCAGTGCACGACGGTCGCGCCGAGCGCCCATGGCGACGAGCACATATGTCGACAGGGAAGAGATCTCGAGGAAGACGAAGATGTTGAAGGCATCGCCGGTGATCGTCACGCCCAGAAGACCGGTAAGGCACAGAGTGAAGACCGTGTAGAAGAGCGCCTGCTTTGACGGCTCGATCTCCGCGCGAACGGACCGGCGTGCAAAGGGCAACACCAGCGCACTCGTCGCGGCCACGATGACAAGCACAAAGGCGTTCATCGCATCAACACGATATTCGATACCGAAAGGCGGCGCCCAACCCCCGAGATGATAGGAAATCGGGCCGGTTTCAATCACCTGCTGCAGCAACAGCAATGACATGATGAAACACAGGATGGCGGTGATCAGCGCAAGACCGCCCGCCAAACCGCCGCGCATCAGCAGTAGACAGACAGGCGCAGCAAGCATCGGCACCACGACCTGAAGCGCAGGCAGGTGCAGCATCACGAAGTCCATCATGAAACAGCGCCCCCACTGGCCGAGGGGCTCGCACCACTGGCGCCGCCAGCGCGCGGTGAGTCTTCGCGGCCTTTGTCCGCTTCCTGAATATCGTCTTCTTCAATCGTGCCGTAGGCGCGCTGAATCCGAATTACCAGGCTCAGGCCTACGGCCAACGTGGCAACACCCACGACAATCGCGGTGAGGATCAGGACATGGGGAAGGGGATTGGAGTACACCGCGCCGGGGTCATCGACGTAAATGGGCGCGGTGCCACCAGTAATCTTGCCAACAGAGATGTAAAACAGAAAGACAGACACCTGAAACAGGTTTAGTCCGACAAGCTTCTTCACCAGGTTACCGCGCGCCACGACCACATAGAGGCCGACCATCATCAAAACCATGACGAGCCAGTAGTTGTAGCGACCGATTATAAAATCGAGGAGGGGGCCTTCTTCCATCGCCTACCAGTCCTCATCCTTGATCGACCCTGCGGCGTCGGCAAAACCGTAGAACACCAGGATCATGACGGTGGCGACTGTCAGCCCGACTCCAGCTTCAATCAACAAAATGCCAAGATGCTGTCCGGCCACGGCATAGTTGACCGGGTCTTGGGAAACAAAGTCGTAGTCGAGAAAATTGCCGCCCAGCAGCATCGTCGCAACGCCGACGCCTGCATAGATAAGAACGCCCAGGCAGGCTGCGGTGCGCACCACCCAAAGCGGCATGACGCGCTGCGTCGCTGCCAGGCCATAAATCAGCGCGTACAGAATGAAGCCAACGGCGACGATCACGCCGGCCTGAAAGCCGCCGCCCGCGCCGAAGTCGCCATGAAACTGTACGTAGAGGCCAAACAAAACGATCGGGGCGATCAGAATTTTTGTGATTACGCGCAGGACAATATGATGGTTCATTCATCGTCCTCCCGGCGATTTGCCGTTGCCGACTGGGTGGCAATCGCCCGGCGAATTGGCTTGTGACCGAGCAGTGCCAGAACTCCGGCACCGGCCATGAACACCACGACGACTTCGCCCAGGGTGTCAAAGCCGCGATAGCTGGCGAGGACGGCCGTTACAATGTTCGGCACATCAATCTCGTCTGGTGTCTGGGTGATGTAGTAGGGGCCCACATGGGTCTGTGCCGGCGCATTCGCATCACCGAAGGCGGGCATGTCCAGTGTGGAATAGAGCAGGGCCATGCCGGTTGCGATCACGACCAGCAGCGGGATTGTCTGGGCCTGCTTTGGCTTCTTCATGGTCTGGCTCGTCAGCGCCAGCGTGCCCAGCATCAAGACGGTAGAAATGCCTGCGCCAACTGCGGCTTCGGTAAAGGCAACATCCGGTGCGTCCATGGTGATAAAGAGACCTGCCGTCAGCAGACTGAATACCCCGGACAGCATCGTCACCACGAACAGATGGTCCAACCGCACAATCTGAATGGCAATCACGACCAGCATGGTGAAGAGAACGAGATCAACGACAATGGCGCTCATGACCTCGCCTCATCGTCTGCTTCCTGGTCGCCCTGCGGACTCAACGTCCTGCCCAGGAGCGGGCGCATGCCTGAGGTCCATGCGGCGTTGGCAACTGCGTGGGTTGACGTCGGGCTGGTCAGAAACATGAAGAATCCAATCGCCAGCAGCTTGACCGTGATCAGGCTGAAACCAGTCTGGAGGATCATTGCGAGGAGGATGAGTTCAGCACCCAACGTGTCCGTTACGCCGGCCGCGTGCATGCGGGAGTAGAAGTCCGGCAGTCTCAGCACGCCAATGGACCCGACCAGAAGGAAAAAACTACCCCCCGCCAACAACACACCGGTCGCGATATCGAGGGCCATCTCGATCATGAGCCTGTCCCCGACTTGTCTGTCGTGGCCGTCTCGTCGATATCGCCGAGTGCGTGATAGCGGAAGAACTTGAGGATAGCGATCGTACCGACGAAGTTTATGAGCGCGTAGAGCAGGGCAATGTCCATGAAGTCCGGTCGGTCTGTTATGAAGCCGACCAGGCCGATGAGCAGCACAGTCTTGGTGCCAAAAGCATTGAGCGCCAAGACCCGGTCATACAGCGACGGGCCGGCGAAAAGACGCACAAGCATCAGCATCATGGCGGCGAGAAGGGCGAGGGTGGCGGCGAAATACATGCGGTCGACGTCCTATGACTTCTCGATCTCGGTGACCCTGCGGCCCATATCCGCCAGGGCATCCATATCCGCAAACGAAGTATCGATGGCGTGGACAATGAACTCGTCGCCATCCGTATCAACCGTTACGGTCCCCGGCGTGAGGGTGATCGAGTTCGCAAAGGTTACCCGGCCTACATCACTTTCCTGAGTGGGTTTGATCCGTACGACCGTCGGCGCAATTTCCATTTGCGGTGACAGCAAAATCCGCGTCACGGCGATGTTGGCCTTCACGATTTCACTTTGAAGCCATCCCCAATATTGCAGTGTGCGGTAGTGCATCTGGAATGGAAGACCCTCCGAATCCAGAACATCCATGCGTGCCACGAGGAAGGTTACGGCAATGGCGGATCCCGCACCCAAAGCAATCCACAAGGGCTTGTAGACGCCAGACAGCAATAGCCACAGACCAAACAAACCCAGCGCTAGAATAAGCCCGCGCAACATGATGTTTTCAGATCACTCCCAAGCCGTATCAACTTCCCCTGTGGCCCTTTGATAATGGGGCGTGATCCGGTTTACCAGCAGAACCGGCACAAAAATCGAAAGATTCCGCGCAATCCATTCATGGCTGTATGGGATTGCTTGGCAAACACTTCTCCACACTTTTAGAGTGTGTTATTGTTTGCCATTGAACCAACATGAATTGCCGACTCAACGGCGGTCGAGACCAAAAACAAAAAAGCGGCGTCCAACAACAAGAACGCAATTTCAGGCCGCAACAGAAACGCGAAATCGCCGGGGGTCAGGGTGGCGGAAACGCAGATGCAGGTTAAGGGAGAGGCCATCGACGAATCCGAACTCGCGTTTCGCGTGACCGGGGTCGTGAAGTGGTTCGATACAACAAAAGGCTATGGCTTTATTGTTCCGGAGGATGGATCAGCCGACGTGTTGTTGCACATGTCGTGTCTGAAGCAGGCCGGGCTTGAAGCTGCGCGTGAAGGCGCGACTGTTGAGTGCGACGCGGTAAAACGTGCCAAGGGCACTCAGGCGTTGCGGGTCATAGAGGTGGACGAGAGTACCGCCGTCGCACAGGCTGACAAACCGTCACCTCCCATAAGCAATGGAGAATCACGCGCGCCACGTGTGGTCGCTGTGGGAGAGCAGGAGACAGCCTCCGTCAAATGGTTCAACCGTGCCAAAGGCTATGGCTTCGTGACCCGGGGCGATGGCACGCCAGATATTTTTGTCCATATGGAAACGCTCCGTGACGCAGGCATTCGCGAACTGCGTCAGGGCCAGCAGGTGCTGGTGCGCTTTGGCGAGGGTGAGAAATGTCTGATGGTCGCAACCATTGAGTTGCTGGACTAACACCACTCCGTCTCCCCAGGTTTTCCGCAGGTGATTTGCATGCGTACCCTTGCAGCCGCGTTTGTTTCGATGGCGCTCGTCCTGGTCAGCCTGTCGGCCTGCGCAGAGGACCTGACTTCTGCGGACACCCCCTCCGACACCCTCATAATCGAAACGTCCAGCGGGACGCACGTGTTTTCCGTTGAGCTTGCCGATACGGATGAGAGCCGTCAGCGCGGTTTGATGTTTCGAGAGGATCTTGCTCTTGATGCGGGGATGCTTTTTGACTTCGAGACACCTCGCGTCATCACCATGTGGATGCGCAACACCCCACTTCCATTGGATATGATTTTCATCTCGGAAGCTGGCCGCGTTGTCCATGTGGCGGAGAACACGGTTCCATTCTCTGAGGCTATTGTCTCGTCCCGTTTCCCAGCTCTCTCCGTTTTTGAAGTCAATGCAGGCACTGCCCAAAGCATTGGTCTGAGGCCCGGCGATCACATACGCCATGCCTTGTTTAAGAACGTAGCCGTGCAGGAAAGCCCAAGCCAAAGCCAAAACCCCTAGGGCCCAAGCCGACGCCCGAGCGTGACATCAAGCACCAGCTACGCTACCTCCGCTGCCATGACATCATCATCCAAGACCGGCTCACCGGCACCTTCGGGCCCAAATCCACCGGACGGGTATGAAGAGAGCACCAATCGCGGGCCCTTCACGACCCATAACGGACCATTCTTTCATCGCATCGATGAAGACGGCGGTTTTTCTCATGGTTTCCGGGCGGCCGAGCAACATTGCAATGGCATGGGCATCGTCCACGGTGGCCTAGTGACGGCCTTTGCAGACGGGCTGATGGGCACCGCGGTGTGGCGATCGACCCAGATTGTCGGGCTGACGATCCGCCTCAATGCGGATTTCCTCTCCATCGCCAAAGTCGGCGACTGGGTCGAGGGGACCGCAACGGTGACACGTGCCACAAAGTCAGTAGCATTTGTGGAGGCCAACGTTGCTGTTGGCTCTCGGCCGATCCTTCATGCGACAGGGGTCTTCAAGTTGATGCCCCGACACAAGAAGCGCTGACATCTCAATCGATTGGACAACTCATGAGCAAGACGGCATTTGAAATTCTCTGCCTGCTGGTCGCCGCAGCCTTTACCGTCTTCTTCGTCATTGTGGTTCTCCCACCGGCCCTTGAAAGTGGAGACATTGTCGGGGCCTTTGCTGCAGGCTTTGTAAACCCATATGCGTCCGGCTATTCCCTCGACACCATCCTGTGCGGTGTGATCCTCATCATCTGGATCATCTATGACCGCAGCAGCCTGGGCGTGCGTCACGGCTTGTGGGTCATACCCTTGATTTTCGTGCCGGGCGTTGCCACTGCATTTGGGATCTACCTGGTCCTGCGGCTTCGCCAACGGGGTATCGAGACGGTCTGAAATCGACCCCCGACAGAAGTCTTAATGCCGCACTTGCGGCGGAGAGCCGATTGGGCCAATGTCCCGCTTCTTCGACGCCGAGGGCAGGGTTTCTGCCATCGGAATCGGCCCGGTCGGGGCATGGCGCAGCCCGGTAGCGCACCTGTTTTGGGAACAGGGGGTCAGAGGTTCGAATCCTCTTGCCCCGACCATTTTTCTCTCATTTCGAGCAAACAGCTCTGGCCGTTGCCGCGCCAAGTCCCAGCTTCACTTTAGGCCGGCGGTGTCAGCCGCGTTTGGTCGTTTTCCTCTACCAGCCGGTTGTTTATGTGCAGGTACACTTCTGCCATTTCGTTGGCCAGCGTGTAGCCGACTTCGGGTATGAGCTCGCCTGCGACATCGCGATCGCGATAGACCACGGGCGTCCAACCTGCTTCCTCATACTTTTTCCGAACCGGGTTGTCTTTGAACGCCCACAGGCAAACCGGCCATAAATCGCGGCTCCAAAGGAAATGGATCATCCGGTTCAGCGCATGAATGCCGATGGCATGTCCCCGGTATTTTGGCAGGAAGTAGGCGGCGTGAAGTTCGCCCCGTGCGTCGGGAATGTCGGCATCGTCATTGGGCTTGACCATCGTAAAGCCGACAATTTCAGCCTCATCTTCAATCACCAGTATTTGCTGATCGGGATCATTGTCCTCAAGCGCTCGCGTCCACTGATCAAGGCGAAAGGCATAGTCCCGCGACGCGTGGACGTGCTGTGGCATGAAGGAGTACACCTCACGCCAACATGCAACATGGATGCGGGCAATAGCTTCGGCATCGGTCGTGCCTGCGGTTCTCATCTCAACCATACGTATCTAAAAACCTTCTGGCTGCGCCTAATATGCTTGTTTTTCTTCATTAATTTCAGTCAGTTGCGTGCCTTTACTTATGCAGGTGCATTGCTGACTATTCGTCATGCGACCCTATGGCGGCTTGGTATTCGCCCCCCAAGGTCATATCTTTTCAATAACCATTCGCAGGAATCAGTTTTTCACTTCTGCCCTGCATTTGATACACAGACCTTTTGAAAGGCGCATTTTGAGTTCTCCGGCCCCAGCACAGATAAAAACAGCAGCACCTTCGGTGTCTGCTCAGCGTGCTGGCACGCCAAAAGCGCGGGCGCCTGAAGCCAAACAGGCCCGGGCGGAGGCGCTGCTGCAAGCCGCCGAAGACGCGTTGCTGGATGCGTCCTATCACGACATCACCATGCTGCAGATCGCCAAGCGGGCCGGTCTGGCGAAGGGCACGGTGTACCTCTATTACCCCAGCAAGGAAGCGCTCTTCCTGGCGGTCCTCATGCGCAAGCTGAATGCCTGCTTCGACGATGTTGACGCAGGTCTGAAAGGCCGCAAGCAACCGGCGGAGCATATAGCCAAGGTGCTCACCAAAGCGCTGCTTGGGCAGCACGGGCTGTTATCTCTGCTCAGCCTCCTATTCACGCAGTTGGAGCCCGGAGCCGGTATTGACGCGCTTGTCGATTTCAAACGCCAGCTAAGTGCGCGGCTGACCGAAATCGGCACCACGATTGAGCAAGCGGGCGGCATGGCGCCAGGTGTCGGGACCACGCTGCTTACGCGGGCCAATGCGCTGGCCATCGGCCTGCAGCAGTTTGCCTCTCCGCCCAAAGAGATCATTGACGAATTGGCGCGGCGTGCTCCGGAGCTCAGAAAACAACCGCTTGATGTTGAAGCGGAATTAACCGACAGCCTGTCAGATATAATCAGGGCGAAAATGTCCGCGTCATAGGCAAATGTGAGACGCGTTGGGTGACTTAGACGGGTTGATCTGACACGTCTCTTTCAGCCATACAGGGGTCGTCGCGCAGCGGCAGTTTGAACCAGAATTCATAAGGGCAGCGGATCATCATGGTGGCGCGCATCTACAAGCCGGCCAAGACGGCCATGCAGTCTGGCACCGCAAAGACCAACCTCTGGTTTCTTGAATACGAGCCGGAAAGCGCGCGCGAGATTGATCCTTTGATGGGCTGGACGAGCTCAGGCGACATGAAAGGCCAGCTCCAGCTGAAGTTTTCCAGCCAGGAAGACGCCGTGGCCTATGCCGAGCGCCACAAGATCGCCTACCAGGTGTTCGAGCCGCAGCCCCGCGCTGCTCGCCCCAAAGCGTATTCAGACAATTTCAGATCAGACCGCGTCGACGGCAACTGGACGCATTAGCGTCACCTATTTCGACGTAAACTCGTCAGCATGCGCCCGTAGCTCAACTGGATAGAGCAACGGCCTTCTAAGCCGTAGGTTGCAGGTTCAAGTCCTGCCGGGCGCGCCAATCATTGGGTTTGAACCCAAATCCTCTAGTTGCAACACACAAGCGTGAGCGACCTGACGGAAGTGTAACTTGCGGGTCATAGTCTCGATCCGCCACGTTTTCACCCTAGATATTGAATAAACAAGAGTGCCGGTAGCAAACTATCCGGCCATTGGCGTTCGTGTGCGCCTGTCAGGGAGATGATGTCATGACGAAACAGTTTGGGTCTAAAGAAGCCACAACAGCAGCCGGCAATGCCCCGCTCTCGATGCAGGCACTTGCGCTTTTAGGTGCGGTGGCCGTAGGCGGCCTGGTCTGGATCGGGATAGCCGACGCCAAGTCACCGCCAATCGACGCAGCAGCCGGCGAAGCAGAGGCGCTGGAAGCCGCTTCTGAGCCTGAGGCCAGTGCGCCACGTCCACTGGCACAGGGAGATGACGAGGCCATTGCGCGCGTTGTCCGCGAAGCCGAACGTACGGAAGATGGTGGTCAGGAACTCTACAAGCGCGGGCTTTATCCAGAAGCACTGATGATATGGGAAGAAGCAGCTGAGGCAGGTGATGCCGGTGCCGCCTACAAGATTGGCGCGGCTTATATGGACGGGCAGTCCGTGTCCCATAGTTTTGATGAGGGTCTCAAGTGGCTTCGGCGCTCTGCGGAAATGGGCGACGGTCGCGCCATGGGCGATTTGGGCAGCGCCTATGACTGGGGTTTTGGTGTTACCCAGGACAGGGCAGAAGCCGCCAAGTGGTTCGAGCAGGGCGCGCTGCGCGGCCATGCCGCAAGTCAGTACAATGTGGGTGTTCTGTATGAGGAAGGTGAGGGCGTCGAGAAAGACGTCACCAAGGCCTACATGTATTACATCCTGGCCAATGAGAATGGCTTTCCAAAGTATCCGGCTGAAGCGATCGAAGCCCTCACACCCAAGTTGACAAATGATCAGATCAAAAAAGGGGTTGATGCAGCCCGTGCGTTTGAGCCGATTTAGGCGATATTTGAAGGAACCATTAGGGTTTTTGTGGTCTTTGCGTAGCTCCTTTCAAGGAATTCATCTTCATTTCCAACTGTTCCATGCTATGTGACTTGGTGAAATCAAACGGTGCTGAGATTTCTGCAGCATTCGGACTGATCATGTTCAGGTCAGTAACGGCATTAATACCCGCAGAACGTGGGGTGTCCGTCATTCGCGGACAGGCCAACTTGGGGGCCCACAAGGAGGACCAACAATGAGTTCAATTTTCAATTCCGGTACTGGTGCGATTGCCGCGCTGCTGACGGCATCGGCGTTCGCCATGCCTGCCGCAGCTGGTGTGAGCCAGGCTGAAGCCGACAAGCTCGGCAATTCCCTTACGCCAATCGGCGCTGAAAAGGCAGGCAATGCTGACGGCACCATTCCGGCATGGGAACCGCTTGCAAATCCGCCAGCCCATTCAGCCGGCGATTTCTATGCTGATCCCTATGCGGATGATGCGCCACTCTTCACAATCACAGCTGAGAACAAGGCTGAGTATGAAGACAAGCTGACAGGCAGCCATAAGGCGCTGCTTGACGACATCGCCGGCTACAAGATGATCGTCTACCCGTCGCGCCGGAACTGCTCGTTCCCGGATTTTGTGAACGCGGCGTTCAAGCAAAACGCGCTCAACAGTGAGCTGGTGGCTGACGGCAACGGCGTTGCCAACGCAACCATCGGCACGCCGTTCCCAATTCCACAGGAAGCGGTGGAAGTGGTCTGGAACCACAATCTGCGTTACCGTGGTTACAAGCTGAACCGCCAGTTCGCGTCCATCGCGCCGGACGGAAACGCAAGCTTCACACCGATTACGGTGTATGACGAAGTGGTGTTCACCTACTCGAACCCGGACATCCCCAGCTTCGACAGCCTCAACAACATTTCGCTGAAGTATCTGCAGACGGTAATCGCCCCGTCTCGCCGTGCTGGCGAATTGCTGCTGGTGCACGAAACCATCAACCAGGTGAAGGGTGCCCGTAACGCGTGGCAGTACAACCCGGGCACCAAGCGTGTGCGTCGTGCACCGACGGTGGCTTACGACAACCCGCAGTCCTATGCTGACGGTCGTCAGACGACGGACCAGTTTGACCTCTTCAACGGGTCGCCTGACCGCTACACGTGGGAAATGAAGGGCAAGTCCGAGAAGTACGTTGCGTACAACTCATACAAGTGGGCAAGCCCTGACAACACCTATGAGCAGATGCTGCAGCCGGCCTCTCTTAATCAGGACCTTCTTCGCTACGAACTGCACCGGGTGTGGACCGTCGAAGCCACTATCCGTGAAGGCCAGCGGCACATCTACACACGTCGTGTGAAGTCTTTTGACGAAGACACCTACAACATGGTCACCGGCGAGATGTATGACAGCCGCGGTCAGTTGTGGCGCGTTCAGGAAGGTCACATCATCAACTACTACGATGTACCAACTTGCTGGAACAACTCTGACGTCACCTATGACATTCAGGCCGATTACTACAACGTCCAGGGCCTGAAGAACCAGGAACGTGAGATCAACTACAGCTATGACGAGCTGAGCGAAGACAATCTCGACCCGGCAGCGCTGCGCCGCCGTGGCGTTCGGTAAACCGACCGGACAAGACAAAGTTGAAGAAGCCCTCCGGATGGAAATCCGGGGGGCTTTTTTATGGCTACCGCAGTGCTCTGGAGCCGATAGATTGCATCATGGGTCGTTCTCGCCGATGCTCGGGCGTAGGAACGTGACGTAACGGACAAGAGGCACAACGCACACCTGATGACTGTTCAGCATAAAACATCCGTATGGACCAACTGGTCGGGTGCTCTTACCTGTGCACCTTCCAGCTATATCGAGGCAGGAAGCGAAGACGAGATACGCGCCGCTATTCAGGAAGCGGCAGCACAGGGCAGGGGCCCCGTTCGTGCACCGGGCACCGGACATTCCTTCACACCTATCGTCATTACCGACGGCACCATGATCAATATCGATGCCCACGCAGGTCTGGTTGATGTCGACAGCGCTGCGGCAAGAGCACGCCTGAAAGCTGGCACGAAGATTAGTGACTTGGGAGCGCCATTGCTTGAGGCCGGACTGGCCCTGGCCAATCAGGGTGACATCAACCGCCAATCGATTGCCGGCGCAATTTCTACTGGAACACACGGCACAGGCCTCACGTTGGGCTCTGTATCGGCCCAGGCCGCCGGCCTACGCATTGCTACAGCCGATGGCGGCACAATCAACTGTTCCGCGGACGAGAATCCAGAAGTGTTTAATGCCGGTCGTGTGTCGTTGGGCACGCTTGGCATCATCACGGAATTTGTACTGCAATGCCTCCCAGCATACTCCCTTCGCGAAACCGGGGGACGAATGGCCGTGACAGATGTGTTTGCGCAAATGGAGACTTTGGTCAGCGACAACCGGCATTTTGAGTTCTTCTGGTTTCCATTTGCCGACGACGTCCTTGTGAAGTTCCTCAACACCACGGATGAGCCGGCACGGCCGCCGCGAGACAGCGGCGGCGGCATGGAGCAGTTCGCGATGGTTGCCGCCTGCGAGATCAGCCGCTTTGCGCCCTTCATGCGCGGGCCGCTGCAGCGTTTTCTCACGAACAATGCTGGCGCGCGTTACATGGGCGCCGACGAATTTTCCCAAAAGTCGAAAGTCCGCCATGCCTATCAGGCATTCCCCAGCGACCGTGATGTACGCTTCAATGAAATGGAATTCTCAGTCCCGCTTGAACAGGGGCCGGAGTGTGCGCAGGAACTTGCGGAATACATGCGCAAGCGTGGTGGGAATTTTATCTTTCCAATCGAGTATCGCACCATCAAGGGCGACGACATCTGGCTCAGCCCCTTTCAGGGCCGTGACAGCGTCTCTATTTCGATCCATCAATATGCCAAACAGGATTACCGGCGGCTGTTTGATGGGGCGGAGGCGATCTTCCGCAATTATGGTGGCCGACCTCATTGGGGCAAGCTGCATACTCTGACCGCCCGCGAGTTGGCACCACTCTATCCGCACTGGGACGATTTTCAGGCTGTGCGCAAACGGCTTGACCCCAAAGGCCTGTTCCTGACGCCCTACCTGGCGCGTCTGTTTGGCGAAGATACGCTTTAGTCTGAGGCGTCTTCCGGCAATATGTATGGCGGCATCACGGTTTCAAGATAGGCAATCAGATCGTCAATCTGCTCTGGCGCCAGTTCAAACTGGGGCATGCCGATATGGGCATCGGTCCCCACGACTATACCTTCGGCAAAGCCTTCCGCGAGATGCGCTGGCGGATAGGTCAGGGTGAGAGAGTTGAAATTGGGGGCGGCTTCATTGGGTGACGGCTTGCCGGCGTCCAAAGCATGACAAGCGGAACAAAGGTTCTTCGCAAGGCTCTGGCCAGCAAGGGCATCTCCAGCGGCGAACTCATCCGGAGTGTTAGCCCAAGCTGCACTTATGGAGATCGACGCAGAAAGCAAAGCTGCAGGAAGGAGAAACCGCCGGGTCATCTAGCTCTCCATCCGGGCCACAACCTGACCTTCTTCGACCAGCTCTTCTTCGGCCACCAGAATTTCAGTTACCTTGCCGTCCTTGGGGGCCGCGACAGGTATCTCCATTTTCATGGACTCCAGAATGATGATGGGGTCGTCTTCCTCGATGTCAGTGCCAGGGCCTGCTTCGATCTTCCAGACCTTGCCGGAAATTTCTGACTTGATGTCCATAGGGCTCACTCTTCCTTACTGTCGTCTTGCCGACCTGCGCACCAAATACTCGGATGCCACAAGCGCTGCGACGGCCACAGCTACCGAGAGTATCAGAACGCGCAATGCTGCGTCTTCACCTCCGGGCACCTGCAGGAATGTATAGAGCGCCAGGGGCAGGGTCCGTGTCTCTCCGGGAATGGAAGCCGCAAACGTAATCGTTGCACCAAATTCCCCAAGGGCGCGCGCGAATGCGAGCACCCCGCCCGCAACTATGCCCGGTACCATCAAGGGCAGCGCGACACTTACAAATGCACCGAAGGGCGATTGCCCCAATGTCCGCGCAGCCTGAAGAAGACGCTCTTCAACATTCTCCGCCGAAATGCGGATGGCACGCACCGCCAGCGGGAAACCGCTGACAGCAGCCACAATAACTGCGGCTGTCCAGGAGAACGCGAGGTTAAGTCCGAACCATGCCTGAAGCGGTTCGCCTATCGGGCCTCTGGGGCCCAGGGCCAGGAGCAACAGGTAGCCACGCGCGACAGGCGGCATGACAAGCGGGAGATGTACGACGATGTCCAACGCCGTCTTGCCCCAAAAGTCCCATCGCGCCAGAGCCCAACCGGTCAGCAGAGCAAGCGGCATCGACACAATCAATCCGACACCGGCGACGGATAGCGAGACCGAAAGCGCCTGAAGCTCTGCATCTGTTACCGCCCACATTTACCTACGACCCGCATTCAGTTTGAAACGCTGGTTCATCGGTGTAGGTGTCATCAGACGCCGGTGCAAACCCATACCCATTTAGGATTGTCTGGCCATCTTGACCAAGTAAAAACGCGATGAATCGATCAGCCACAGGTGGTGCGTCTTGGGTCGCGACCACTTCATATGCAATCGGGCCATGCAGGGCGGACGGAATACTCGAAAGTACTCGCACATCATCCGCAACCCGCGCATCTGTTGCGTAAACGATTCCGGTTTCCGCCGTGCCCGTCCTTACCCAGTTGAGTACCGTACGCACGGTGTCACCCTGCACCAGTTGCGGCTCGACTTGTTCCCATATGCCTATGGCCATGAGTGATTGACGCGCATAAATACCTGCCGGCACACCAATTGGATCTGCAATTGCGACCCGGCTGCCGCGGATGAGTGGCAGCACAGCTTCAAAGGCTACGGGGGTATTCGGGGCGATGGTGCCGTCGTCACTTGTGGCCCCGATCAGCACCAACTCGTTGCCGGCAATCTGGTGTCGCGTCGCCGCGTCACCCGGACCACATGCAATCAACCATTCAGCCCACTGAGAATTGGCGGAGACCAGAACATGGGCTGGTGCACCCTGCTGCATCTGACGGGCGGCGCGGGATGTCGCGTCAAAGACAGTAATTATACGGCCATTTCCCGCTGCTTCGAACGCATCGGCGATGTCCTGAACCGCGTTCGTCATACTGGCGGCTGCAAAGATCAACAATGGCTGCTCGGCCTTCGCAGCGCCACTCATGCTCACAACTAGAACGATGACAAGGATAGCAGTGCGGATCATCCGGCGTCCTTCAGACGCTTGAAGCCCTTGTCGAGATCACGTTTGAGGTCATCCATGTCTTCCAATCCCGCGTGGAACCGCAGCAGACGGCCGGGGTAATCCCAGTCTGTCGCCGTGCGGTAGCGCCGTGGGTTGGAGGGAACAACAAGGCTCTCGAAGCCGCCCCATGAATAGCCCATGCCGAAGAGCTCAAGTCCGTCCAGCATGGCGGCCAGAGCCGTCTCCTCTACCGGCTTCAGTATCACGGAAAAAAGTCCGCTGGCACCAAGGAAGTCCCGCTTCCAGATATCGTGTTGTGGGTGCGAGGGCAGCGCGGGGTGAAACACATGGGAAATTTCCTCGCGATCTGCCAACCATGAAGCAAGCTCGATCCCTTGTTTCATGTGCTGTCTCAGACGCACATCAATAGTGCGCAGGCCACGGAGCGCCAGATAGATGTCATCCGGGCCGGCGCACAAACCAAGCTCGCCATGCGCCGCATGGATGAGCGGCCAGCATTCTTCTGTGGCCGTTATGGTGCCGAGCATGGTGTCCGCGTGACCGACCACATACTTAGTGGCCGCCTGAATGGAAACATCCACGCCGTGTTCATAGGGCTTGAAGAACAGCGGCGAGGCCCAGGTGTTGTCGAGCACAACCTTTGCATCTTTTGCATGCGCCACATTCGCGATTGCGGGGATGTCCTGCATCTCGAAGGTCAGGGAGCCGGGGCTCTCAACAAAGACAACTTTGGTCTTGTCGGTGATGAGTGCCTCGATACCGGATCCGATCATCGGGTCGTAATATGTCGTCTCTATGCCCATGCGCTTCAGGAACGTGTTGCAGAACGTGCGAGTGGGTCCATAGGCGCTGTCTGTCACCAGCAAGTGATCGCCGGCGCTAAGGAGTGCCAGCAGTGCCGTAGTCACTGCATTCAGGCCAGACGGCACAATGGCGCATCCCGCACCACCTTCCAGCGCCATGATGGCATCTTCCAGTGCGAAGGTTGTTGGCGTTCCGCGGCGGCCGTACTGGACCCGCGTTTTGGGGTTCTTCAAGTCGGCATATGTCGGATAGAGAATGGTGGAGGCGTGATAAACGGGCTGATTGACGGCACCGTGATTTGATTTCGGGTCCCGCCCGGCATGAACTATTTTCGTCTTGTCTTTCATTGCTTCCACATATGCGTTCTGAACGGCGGATTGGCGCTTCTGGACCCTGAAATCCCAGTTTACAGGTGTTGCCTGATGCCCCTAGCCGAGACCCTAGAGGATGTTACACTGGCACAAATGCTGGCAAAAATCGCGGGGAGCGGTATGCCGGTCCGGGCTCTCCCAACGTAAGGATAGAATTTGATGTTTCCGACCACCATGCGCGTTCTTAAACGTCCCGTTCTGGCAGGTATTGCCGGCGCTGCTTTGGGACTGATGTCTGTTCAGAGCGCCACAGCTCAACCTGCCGATGCCGGAGTGACGCTTGCAGCCGTCAAAGACAGGGGATACGTCCAGTGCGGTGTGAGCCAGGGCCTGCCGGGGTTCTCCAACCCAGACGCCCAGGGCGAGTGGACTGGTCTTGATGTTGATCTGTGCCGGGCGATCGGCGCGGCCATCTTTGGTGATCCAACCGCCGTCCGTTTCACGCCACTGTCCGCCAAGGAGCGGTTTACTGCCCTTCAGTCACGCGAGATTGACGTTCTGACCCGCAATACCACCTGGACGCTCGACCGTGATACATCGCTTGGCGTCAACTTTGCCGGCGTGAACTACTATGACGGCCAGGGCCTGATGATCCGCAAGGAAGTCGGCGTGACGGATGCGCTGGAGTTGGATGGCGTGACGCTATGCACCAACACCGGCACGACGACTGAACTCAATGTGGCGGATTTCTTCCGGTCGAATAATCTTGAGTACAAGGTTCTGGCATTCGAGAAGGCAGACGAGGTTGTGGCAGCCTACAACGCCAATCGCTGCGACGTGTACACAACGGATGTGTCCGGTCTTGCCGCGCAACGGCTCAAGCTGACGGACCCGGACGAGCATGTCATTCTCGATACCATCATCTCCAAGGAGCCACTTGGACCGGCCGTCCGCCAGGGCGATGATCAATGGCTAGACATTGTGCGCTGGACACTCAATGCCCTCGTCGCAGCTGAGGAACTTGGCGTGACAGCGGCGAATGCTGGCGAGATGACAGCGAGCGACAATCCGCAGATCAAGCGTCTTCTGGGTACGGAAGGAAGCTTCGGCGATGCGCTGGGCCTGTCAAATGACTGGGCGCTGAATGCCATCAAGGCGACCGGCAATTACGGCGAAAGTTTTGAGCGCAATCTCGGGCTGGAAACGCCTCTTGGCCTCGCCCGAGGACAGAATGCGCTTTATACGGATGGTGGCCTGCAATACGCCATTCCTGTTCGATAAAAAGTTTCTGTAACAAGACACGGCGCGCCGATAACTCAGACGAGAGGTCGGCGCGCCATTTTTGTGTATGCTCAAACCTGAATGACTGATCCCGCCACAGCCACCTCGCCGCAACTGGCCGCCAGAGCATCGCTGGTCAATGACCCGCGCATACGCGGCATTGTCTATCAGCTGATCACGCTTTTGCTGGTTGTCTGGGTGGGTGTGGAGTTCTGGACAAATGCCGTCGGCAATCTGGAACGTGCCAATATCGCGTCCGGCTTTGGCTTTCTGGATACGACAGCCGGCTTTGGCATCGTCCAGTCACTTATTTCGTACACCGAAGAATCGAGCTACGGGCGGTCCTTCTTTGTCGGCCTCCTGAACACTTTACTCGTTGCCGTCATCGGGATTGTCATTGCGACCATCATCGGATTTCTGGTCGGCGTCGGATCACTGTCCCGCAACTGGCTGATCAGGCAGATCTGCATTGTCTATGTAGAAGTCATGCGGAACATCCCGCTACTGCTGCATATTTTCTTTTGGTACTTCGCGGTGCTTCGCTCAGTCCCCGGCCCGCGAGACAGCCTGTCGCTGCTCGACAGCATCTTTGTCAACAATCGTGGCATCTACTTTCCAAAGCCGGTTGGCGAGGATGGGTTTGGATTCGTCCTTGTCCTCTTCGCAATCGGTGTCGCGGTCTCGTTGGGAATTGCACGCTGGGCCCGCAACCGACGGGAACAGACAGGCCAGCCTTTCCCAGTGCTCTACTGGTCGCTTGGTCTTGTCGTCGGTGTGCCGCTGGCAGCTTTCCTGTTGCTCGGGCTGCCGCTCAACTTTGACTATCCAGAACTGCGCGGGTTCAACTTTCGCGGCGGCATCGTCATGATCCCGGAATTCATATCGCTGGTGCTGGCGCTTGCCATCTACACAGCCGGTTTCATTGCCGAGAACGTGCGCTCGGGCATTCAGTCGGTCAGCAAGGGTCAGACAGAAGCTGCGTATGCGCTGGGAATCCAGCCGGGACCGACCATGCGCCTGGTGATCATTCCCCAGGCGATGCGCGTCATAATTCCGCCGCTCACCAGCCAGTATCTCAACCTGACCAAGAACTCGTCTCTCGCTGTGGCGATTGCCTATCCGGATCTTGTATCGGTTTTTGCAGGCACGGTGTTGAACCAGACAGGGCAGGCGGTTGAAATCCTGTTCCTGACCATGTCGGTCTATCTCACGCTCTCTATCCTCACCAGCATCCTGATGAACTGGTACAACGCGCGCATCGCGCTGGTGGAGCGCTAGGTCATGACAGACACCCACATGGAAGCCAGCCGGGCGTTTGTTCGCACTGAAACCAAACCGGCTCTGCCGCCGCCCAACCGCACAACGGGTGTAGTCGCGTGGATGCAGGCCAACCTGTTTTCCTCCATCAGCAACACACTGCTGACACTCTTCGGCGGCTACCTGATCTTCCTGATTGTCCCGCCGCTGCTCGACTGGGCGCTCTTCAGTGCGACGTTTACGGGAGACAATCGCGACGCCTGCATCCGCGATGGAGCGGGAGCCTGTTGGCCTTTCATTGATGCAAAGATGGGGCAATTCGTATATGGACGCTATCCGCTCGAAGAGCGCTGGCGGGTCGACTGGACGTTCTTCCTGGGTGTCGCCGGCCTCGTCCCGATGCTCATTCCGTCAGTGCCTTACAAATTCTGGAACGCCATCTACCTGCTGGTTCCGTACCCGGTCATTGCCTTCATTCTTCTGACAGGCGGCACCTTCGGACTGGTCGAAGTCGAGACGTCATTCTGGGGTGGCATGCTGGTGACGCTGGTGGTGGCCATTACCGGCATCGTGGCATCGCTCCCACTGGGCATTCTGCTGGCGCTGGGTCGTCGGTCGGAGATGCCGGTCATTCGTATGCTGTGCATCGGCTTTATCGAGATCTGGCGCGGTGTGCCGCTCATCACTGTGCTGTTCATGGCCAGTGTGATGCTGCCGCTGTTCCTGCCGGAGGGCGTCACCTTCGACAAGCTGCTGCGTTGCCTTGTGGCGGTCGCGCTTTTCTCGTCCGCGTACATGGCGGAAGTCGTTCGCGGCGGATTGCAGGCGGTCCCGCGCGGTCAGTATGAAGGCGCACAGGCGCTTGGCCTGAGCTACTGGAAGATGATGGTCTTCATCATCCTGCCGCAGGCTCTTAAGACTGTGATCCCAGGCATCGTTAATTCCTTCATTGCCCTGTTCAAGGACACGACGCTGGTCCTAATCATCGGCCTGTTCGACCTTCTGGGCATCATCCAGCTCAACTTTACCGACCCAGAATGGTCGACGCCGCAAACCGCTGTCACCGGCTATGTGTTTGCGGCCACGCTCTATTTCATCGTCTGCTCCGGCATGTCGCAATATTCGCGCTATATGGAGCGCCGCCTAGATACAGGACACCGCAATGACTGACAGTCCCACCAGTGACGGCCCCGTCCTGCCTGAAAAAGGTGCCGTTGATACGTCCCGCATGACCGTCTCGAGTGACAAGGCCATCGAGATCAAGGACATGAACAAGTGGTATGGCGATTTCCACGTGCTGCGAGACATCGATCTGGACGTGTTCAAGGGTGAACGCATCGTGATCTGCGGCCCGTCGGGGTCCGGGAAGTCCACGTTGATCCGCTGCATCAACCGCCTTGAGCAGCACCAGAAGGGCAACATCGTCGTTGACGGGATTGAACTTACTGATGATCTCAAGCGCGTGGATGAAATCCGACGTGAGGTCGGCATGGTGTTCCAGCACTTCAACCTGTTCCCACATATGACAGTGCTCGACAATTGCACGCTCGCCCCCATCTGGGTGCGCCGGATGCCCCGCAAGAAGGCCGAAGAGCTTGCCATGGAATATCTCGAGCGCGTGCGCATTCCCGAACAGGCCCTGAAGTATCCCGGCCAGTTGTCCGGCGGCCAGCAGCAGCGCGTTGCCATCGCGCGCTCCCTGTGCATGAACCCGCGCATCATGCTGTTTGATGAGCCGACCTCGGCCCTTGATCCGGAGATGATCAAGGAAGTGCTGGATGTGATGGTGTCGCTGGCAGAAGACGGCATGACCATGCTGGTCGTCACCCACGAAATGGGATTTGCCCGCACGGTCGCCAACCGCATCATTTTCATGGATGAAGGCCAGATCGTTGAGATGAACGAACCTGAACAGTTCTTCTCAAACCCGCAAAGCGACCGGACCAAGCTGTTCCTGAGCCAGATCCTGCACTAAAGGGGCCTGCCAAACACCTTCTTCTGGATCAATCCAGCTCTTCCACTTCAGCTTCGGTTTGAGCATAGGGTGTGAATCCCATGCGCTGGTAAAGGCCAAGCGCGCGGGGATGATCGAGGGTGCAAGTCTGCACTCTGAGTTTGGTGATCTCATGCTGCCAGGCGATCTCGATCGTCTGCGCCAACAAATATTCACCAAGACCGCCACCAACAAACTCGGGCATCAGGCCAAGGTAAGCCAGCTCGCAAACATCGCGTTCCCGGAAGTTCAATTCGGCAAACCCGGCCGGTGAGCCGTCCACATACAGAACATAGATTTCGATCAACTCGTCATGGATGATCGCCTTGAGGGCCTCATCCGACTTGCGCTTCCGATCGACCCAGATGTGGTCCCGGCCCACGGCATCATAGAGGTAGCGGTAGTAGTGGACCGGCGGCTCGACGCTGCGCATCAGGGCCAGGCGCTTTGCCGGCATCGGCACCCTGTTGTCCGGGTCTTCGTCCATGCTGAGAAAGGTAACAGTCGTCTTGTGCTTGGTGCCCATTCTCGCCTGATGCCTGCTTGCGCGCCTTAACCGGTCTCTATTGGGCAGTCCTCGCGGCTGCCCCATTCTGTCCATGAGCCATCATAAAGCGAAGTTTCCTGCACGCCTATGCGTTTCAGAGCCAATGACAGGATCGCCGCTGTCACGCCTGAGCCGCAGGTCGTCACCACTTCGGTCCTTTCCGTCACGCCAAGTTCCGCAAATGTATCTTTCAAGGCGGCGACGGGCTTCAGGTATCCGTCAGCCGTCAGAACATCTGTGAAGGGCAGGCTGAGTGCATTGGGCATATGTCCGGAGGGGAGACCGGGGCGCGGTTCAGGCTGCGACCCGGTAAAACGCCCGGCAGGTCGTGCATCCAAAATGGTCCGGGACGCCGTTCTGCTGATGCCCCGCATCTGGTCTAGGGAGGTCACGGCCCCGCCGCTCAGATCAGCCTTGAAAGTCTTGGGTGATGGGTTTTCCCTGTGGTTGGTTACATCGCCTCCCAGCTGAGTCCAAGCGGGCAGCCCGCCATTGAGAACCGCGACACGTGTGTGCCCCATGGCTCTCAACATCCACCAGGCCCGGGCAGCACTGAAAAGGCCGGTGCTGTCATAGACGACCACCTGATCGTCATTGGAAATGCCCAGCGCCCCCACCTCATCCGCGAATGTCTCCGGGTTTGGCAACATATGGGGCAGGGTGGAAGCGCGATCACTTATCGCATCAATGTCGAAGAACATGGCACCGGGGATGTGCACCGCCATGTACTCATCCCGGGCATCACGGTTGGCAGCTGGCATATGCCATGAGGCATCCAGAATGCGAACATCCGCATGATGGGTGTGCAGCCAACTTGCGGATACGACCGTCTGCGAGTCGTCGTCCACGTCTAGCTCTCGAGCCAGCCTGGAACCGGCAGGCCCTTTTCCTTCAGGAAGGCCGGGTTGAACATCTTGGATTGATAGCGCGTGCCGAAGTCGCACAAGATCGTAACGATGGTGTGCCCCGGGCCCATTTTCTTGGCGAGGCGCATGGCGCCAGCCACGTTTACACCACTGGATGAGCCCATGCACAGGCCTTCATGCTCAAGCAGATCAAACGCAACCGGCAAGGCTTCCTGGTCCGGGATCTGAAACGCTTCATCGACTTCAAGGCCCTCAAGGTTCGCGGTAATGCGACCCTGACCGATGCCTTCCGTAATGGATGTGCCTTCGGCCTTCAGCTCCCCATGGGCATAGTAGTTGTAAAGCGCGGCCCCCATGGGGTCCGCGATGCCAATGGTGATGTCCTTCTTTTTTTCGCGCAGGCCCGTGGCCACACCGGCCAGCGTGCCGCCGGTACCGACGGCACAAACGAAGCCGTCTACCTTGCCCTCTGTCTGATCCCAGATTTCAGGCGCCGTCGTTTCAATATGTCCCTGACGGTTCGCCACATTGTCGAACTGGTTGGCCCAGATGGCGCCCTTGGGTTCCTTGGCTGCCAGCTCTTCAGCCAGACGACCGGAATACTTCACATAGTTGTTCGGGTCCTTGTAGGGCAAAGCTGGCACTTCGATGAGCTCCGCACCGGCGAGCCGCAGCATGTCCTTCTTTTCCTGGGTCTGGGTCTCCGGAATAACGATCACGGTTTTGAAACCAAGCGCATTGCCTACCAGGGCAAGTCCGATGCCGGTATTGCCGGCGGTGCCTTCCACGATGGTTCCGCCCGGCTGCAAGCGCCCGGTCTTGATGGCGTCCTGAATGATGAAAAGTGCGGCACGGTCTTTGACCGACTGGCCGGGGTTCATGAATTCCGCTTTGCCCAGGATTTCGCACCCGGTGTCCTCAGATGCCTTTTTCAGGCGGATGAGGGGCGTATTGCCGATGGCATCAACGATGCCGTTTTTGATGCCGGGGAGGGCTGCTGATGCAGTCATGAACGCCATTCCTCATGGAAAATTGTAAATTATTTGGAATCACATTTTTCGTTGTGATTGACCCTTATTGACCTTGGAAAATAGGGAGCAGCCTCTCCGTGTGCAACCTGACAAGGCGCATCAAACAGGCCGACACCGGGTTAATTCGCCTGACAGCCGAACACCGCCGAAATGGCTGAAGCTGTTGGTTAAGACCTTGGATAGATTTGTGATCCAATTCGCCTATGTGACCGTATCTTAAAGGAAATTCCGAGTTATCAGACAAAAATCGCACTTTTCTGCGGTTTTCGCCTGTTGGCGTGCACCCTGCACCCGCTGAAATTTGCCGAAGGACACCTGGTTACCGCGTATGTCACAAACGTTTCATCATCATTCCGGTCCATCTGTTGAATGGCTTGTGTCCCAGTATGCACTTGGGCAGCTGCCTCGGGCGGCCTCTGTATTGACGCAGTCCTACCTTGAGATGAACCCGTCCATGCGCCCGACTGCTGACCGTATTGAACAGGTCGGCGGGTGGTCGCTTGAGACATCCGAGCCTGTGGCGCTCAAATCCGGCATGAATGCAGCGTCGCTGATTGCGAACCTCAGCGATGGCGATGTGATGGAGGCGCCTGAAACGGTCATGACCGGGTCTGCAGCCTCCAGTGCACTCCCGACAGCGCTTCTTGATGCCATCGGCGAACCGATTTCCTCTCTTCAGTGGAAATGGCGTGGTATTGGCGCATACGAGCATCGTCTCACTCAGCTTGAGGACGAAGGCATCGTCGCGCGGCTGCTGCGTATCGAACCAGGCCGCGCCGTTCCCCAGCATACCCATGAAGGCCTTGAGGCGACGCTTGTTGTTGCCGGGGCATATTCCGACGACGCCGGGCATTTTGGCCCTGGTGATCTGGAATTGGCTGATGATGCGGTCGATCACAAGCCGGTAGCGGAACGGGGCGAGACATGCATTTGTTTCGCTGTGACCGAAGCGCCCATGCAACTCACCGGGCGCGTCGGGCGTTTGTTTCAGTCCCTCCTTTAGGGAACAACACCCTCCAGCGATACGTGCCCCGCTTGTCTGACCGGCAACACTGACTCGAAAGTGAGTGCCTGATGGCCACCCCCGTTACCCCACATGATGGCGTTGCCTGGGTCACAGGCGCGAGTTCCGGTATCGGTCGCGATGTCGTGCTTCGCCTTGCGCGTGATGGCTGGACTGTGGTTGCGACCGCACGCCGCCAGGCCGAACTGGAAGAGCTGGCGAGTCAGGCTAAAGACATGGCGGGCGATATCCATCCCTTTGCGGGCGATGTGACCGATGCTGATGCCATGACGGACATCGTCCGCCGCATCAAACTTGAGCTGGGGCAGCTTGCCTTGTGCGTCTTTAATGCCGGCGTGTTTCTGCCGATCGACGCGCGCAACTTCTCGGCTGACGCCTTCCGCCCAACCTTTGATGTCAATCTTGTAGGCGTTGCGAACTGTCTCGAGCCAGCCATCTCGACGCTCAAGGAACAGGGAAGGGGCCAGATCGCGCTGGTGGCCTCCGTAACCGGGTATGGGGGTCTGCCGACAAGCTCTGCTTATGGAGCAAGCAAGGCCGCTCTTATCAACTTGGCGGAGACGCTGCGCATCGAGTTGGATCCGATCGGCATTCTGGTGCAGATCGTGAATCCGGGTTTCATCGACACGCCTGCAACGAAAGACAATCCGTTTCCCATGCCGGCCCTGATGGCATCTCCAGATGCTGCGGACAGAATTGTGGATGGGCTTGCGACGCGGCGCTTCGAGCTGACCTTCCCGCGTCGCTTCACGTATGTATTGAAGGCCCTGGATTTCCTGCCAGCCACGTGGCGCCTCAACCTGGTGCGCAGGCTAACGGGATGGAGTGACCCTGAGACGACGCCGCAAATACCGACAGGCGACGCCTAGCTCTTATCGGCGCTTTTGCGAGGTGCGCGAAATCGTTTGGCGTACAGTGCCCACAGGCAGGCCAAACTTAGTCACGCTTGCGGTGTTGATTAGCGCGTCTGCCTCGCTGAGCTCAAACTCATCCTCGAACTTGAGCCGCCAGGCACGGCCGCCGATCGGCAGGTCGATGGGGTAGGACCAACGCAGACGGCGCCCTTCGACAGTGCCCTCGGCAATGCCGATCACGTCTGACGCCTGACCGGTGTAGCGTCCTTCACCATGGGCACGGATCAGCCATTCACGCTCATCGATTTCGCCATCGTGATAGTGAAATTTCTCATGAACGCGGATGGTATCCCCAGTGCGCTTGCCGGTGACTTTTGCATTGAAGGTCCGGCGCACACGCCCAAAGGGGTCACGAAACTCACCTTCAGCCTCCAGTGACCCATCGAAGAACTCTTCCAGCCGCAACTCGACATTGTCATTGTCGGCTGCGCCGGTTGCATCTATCGCATCTGAATGTTGAGCGCTGTCACTCATGGCGTTGCCTGTCATCGTCCAAAGACGGGGCCGGGGCCCGATGTGGTTCAGGACGATCGAACAGTGGCGGAAATGCGCGCCTGCAGGTCTTCCTGAGCTTCCCGGCTCAATGGAAATTTCCACATAAGTACGAGCGCTGGGAGCTTTAGGATCACCGGCAAACCGGCATAAAGCATTGAAACAGCAAATAAACTTCCGCTGGTGTTCAGACTTTCAGTGCCGGGGGCTGTATCTGCCTGAAAGCCCACAATGGCCAAAAGGGGAAAGGCCACCCCAGCCGCCAAAGCCAGGGATAGCTTGGTTGCAAGGCTCCAAAGCGCAAAGTAGAGGCCGGTGCGTTGTTCGCCCGTGTCTGCGGTGTCCACATCAACAACATCTGCCTGAATGGCGGCCGGCAAAACCAGATCGGCGCCAACGGCGAAGCCTGAGACCACACAAACAACCGCAAACAGCCAGATATCACCGGCTCCCAGCAGGGGCACCCAGACAAAAGTCGTGCAGGCAAGGGTCATTGATCCGACCCAGACGCGATGCTTGCTGATACGCCGGGAAAGCCATACCCACCCAGGAATAGCCACAACGCCAGAGAGGAAATAGAGCAGCAGCAGGGGCCCCACCATATCAGGAGCGACCAGCACATGGGTGACAAACAGGACGAAGAGCGTCGCCGGCAACCCGTTGGCCCAGCCGTTGATCAGGAAAGCAGCGATCAATCTCAGAAACGGTCTGTTCTGGCGGATAGCCGCGAAGCCTTGGCGGATATCAACACGGGTGCGGCTTTTGTCCGGCACGACGGGAACACGCCAGACACACAGTGTAACGGTGAGAGGCAACAAAATGAGCAGGCCAAGCGCCAGAATTCTTAGCGCTTCAGTGGTTTCGACCACGCCGAAAGTTGCCAACACCGCCGGTGTTCCGGTGGCCAGAAGTGTGCCAGCCACGACCATGCCCTCTCGGCGCGCGGTAACAGCGGTGCGGCCATCGTAATCGTCCGCCAACTCGGCGCCCCAGGCGTTGTAGGGCAGGATCATCAAAGTCCAGCCGATGGATAGGACTGCGCTCCACAAAAGAAGATAGGTTGCTGAGGGCGTCTCAGGTGGCACAAACACCATCCAGACCGCCAGCATGGTCGGGGCGAGACCGATCACAAGCCATGGCTTGCGCCGGCCTGCGGGTAGGGGGACACGATCGCTCAAAAAGCCGATGACCGGGTCCGTCAGGGCGTCCAACAGCCGCACAGCCAGCAGTACCGCGCCGATTAAGGCCAGCGACACGCCAAGCTCGGCATAGAATGCCGGCACGAGGACGTACACAGGCAGAGTCAGCGCCGCGAGCGGGAGACCCGGCAGCGCGTACCACCAGAAAGATGAGGAGGTTGGTTTCATGCTGATGGAGATGGGGCGCAGCTAGGCGCGCGCCAGTGTGACCTGCGTCACGTCCGTGTTGGCGGAACTGAATCCCGCCTCGCAATAGGCCAGATAAAAATGCCAGAGGCGCTTGAAGCGTTCGTCGAAACCAAGTGGTTCAATTTTTGGCCAGGCATCAGCAAACCGCTCCTGCCACATGCGCAGCGTGCGCGCGTAGTCGAGGCCAAATTCTCGATTGCCGGTAAGAACAAGCCCTGCCTTGCTGATCTGGTCACTCAAGGCTGTCGGCGACGGCAGCATGCCGCCGGGGAATATGTACCTTTGAATGAAATCGGCCGTACTGCGGTACTCTTCATAGGCTTCATCAGCGATGGTGATGATCTGCAGCGCTGCCTTGCCACCGGGCTTAAGCACATTGCGCACCTTGTCGAAGTAGGTCGGCCAGTATTCCTCGCCGACAGCTTCAAACATCTCTATGGACGCCACCCTGTCGTATGTCTCGCTGACGTCCCGATAGTCCTGGTAGCGGATTTCAACCCGGTCGCTCAGGCCCGCACGCTGGACACGTTCGCGCGCAAACGCCAGTTGCTCTTTTGAAATTGTGATGCCGGTTACCTTGCATCCAATTTCACTAGCGGCGAACTCCGCAAAACCGCCCCAGCCGCAGCCAATCTCAAGTACATGGTGAGATGCATCCAACTCCATGCCCGCAGCAAGTGACCGATATTTTTCGCGCTGGGCCGATGCCAGATCGTTCATGCCTGGATTAAAGATGCCCGATGAGTATGTCATCGTCGGGTCAAGCCAGAGCGAATAGAATTCGTTGCCGAGATCATAGTGCGCGTGAATGTTACGCTCGGACCCCTTGCGCGAGTTGCGATGCAGCTTGTGGTAAAGGCGATTGACCCAATCAAAAAGCCCCATGCGCAAGGCCTGCATCATCATGGTGCGGTTGCGCGCAAACACTTCGAGAAAGCGCGCCATGTCGGGTGAATCGACATCCCCGGCGATGTAAGCCTCGCCAAACCCAATGCCGCCACCGGCCAGCAGCCTACGCACAGCACGGTAGTGTTTAAGTTCAACTTCGCCATGTCCGCCCGGTTCCTTACCTTCAAAGCGCAGCGGCGGCTGGCCGGGCAGGCGGACGGTCAGGCTACCTATCTGAATACCCAACAACATGCGCAGGGCAAATCGCACAAGGCGCGGCACACCGGAGAGCTTTTCCAGCGTCTCCGCGGTTGCCAGAACAGGGGCAACTTCCTTTTGCATAGCAACACCTGGAAAATCGGTGGTGGTCATCTGCTTTACGCCGCTTTTGGGTTACCGGTATCAGTATAACGTTTTTCAGGCGCTTTGGCAGGGTCTATGGCGTTGCCAAGTACACCCGTTGGCGGACCCTCAAAACTTGAAGGTGCCGGTGACCGAAGGGGGCTTGAGAAGAACGGTACGCCCTTGAGCCACAGGCGCAGGGCCTCAAAGTGGATTGCGCCCATGATCTTCAAGGTCATGAGAGGGTAGCGCACAAAGGCTGTCAGCAAAGATCTGGTTGAAAAGCTGCGTGCGGTGCCATCGAAGGTTGCCAGGAGAAACGGGCCATCTTCGTCTGTCTCGCGAATACGAATACCAATGGTGTCCTTGGGATCATCGAGCGCGAAGTGATAGCGCGCAGACATGCCAACAAAAGGCGACACGTGCAGGTTCTTGTCTCGGGACTGATGAACGACACGGCCCTTTTGCTCTGCATCGGTCACCGGTGCCACATAACTGTGGACGTCCCCAAAGGTGTTGTGCACCTGATAGACCAGCGCCAACATGCGGCCGTCTGCGTCATAGCAGTAGTAGACTGAGAGCGGATTGAAGACGTAGCCGAGAATGCGCGGATAGCACAGAAGCTTGACCCGCTCAGGCAAGGGCAGGCCAGCATCCGCCATCAACTGATTGATGTGATCGCGCAAAGACGACCCGTCGCGCGGTCCATGGTCACGGCGAAAGAAACTGAAAAGGTTGAAACGGTCGAGTGAGAAGACCCTGCTTGTGTGCCCGACATCCTCCAGCCGATCTATGTCGACAAGCATCGAAAAGACCTTGTAGGCAAACCGGTGTTGGCGCGGCCGCGATCGTGCGTGGATCACGCGCCCAAAATAGAGCCGGGCAGGGGCTTCATCGTTGCCGGGGACTGCAGACGGGGTGGTCACTCAGCGGCCTCGACAAATGGCTTCAATGCCGGCTTATGGGACACGTCCTCGTCAATGCTATCAAGCACCATCTGCGCCGCATCAAGTCCAGAAGACAGGCCATCCTCGTGAAAGCCATATCCCAGCCAAGCGCCGCAGAACCACGTATTCCGTGTACCTTGGATCGACGCCATCTGACGTTGTGCTGCCAAAGCAGCCGCGTCAAACATTGGATGATCATAGTGCATCTGTTGAAATGTCAGATCTTCTCTGGGTGGCTCAGAGGGGTTGAGCGTCACGAATACGGGGTACTTATCATCGATCCCCTGCAACTGGTTCATCCAGTAGGTGACAGATAGCTGACCTCCCTTGTCGATGCGTCCAGGTGACAGATAGTTCCAGGCTGACCACGCACTCTTGCGACGTGGCATCAAGGATGGATCACGATGCAGATACACTGTGTTCGGACCATACCGCACCGCACCCAGAAGCCTTGTCTCTGCGTCTGACGGATCCGCAAGCATTGCCAGAGCCTCGTCTGAATGCGCGCCGATTACGATGTGGTCATAACGCTCCGTCTGGCCATCGGTCCCCGTCACAAGAACGCCCTCGTCGGTGCGCGTAATATGGGCGATACCAATACCTGTTCGTATGTTGTTGGCGAACGGCGCGGTTAGTTTCTCGACATAGGAACGTGACCCGCCAGTGCCCGTGCGCCATGTGGGGCGGTCCTCATCAATCAAGCGGTGGTTTCGGAAGAAGTCCAGAAAGCTGCGGGCGGGAAAACGCAGCATCTCGTTTGCCGGTGTCGACCAGATAGCGGCTCCCATTGGCAGCAAATAGTCGCGCATGAAGCGTCCGGAAAATTTGTGCCCGTCCAGGTAGTCACCCAGCGACACGTCTTCTTCAAGGCCCGTTTCAAGGTCTTCGCGTGCCAGGCGATTGAAACGGAAAATCTCACGCAGCATAAAAAGAAAGCCCGGGCTGAACAGGTTGCGGCGCTGGGCAAAAACACTACGCACCGTGCGGCCTGACCACTCAAACGCACCGCCCATCGTGGAGACAGCGAAGCTCATGTCGCTTTCCTGCGTCTGCACGCCCAATTCGGCGAAGAGCTTTGTCATGCGCGGATAGTTGAGTTCGTTGTAGACGATGAAACCAGTATCAACTGGTATCGTCACGCCGTCGTAGTCCACATCAACCGTATTGGAGTGGCCGCCGATCCGGTTTTCTTTCTCATACACCGTCACATCATGGTGGCGCGACAGCATGTAGGCTGCGCTGTTGGCTGAGATACCTGTTCCGGCGATTGCAATTTTCATAACAGTCAGTGTCTTTCTAAACATGGTTCACAGCGTGGTGCTGTGATTATCAACCAGCGCGCTCTCAGCTCGCCTTCTTTATTTCGCCATACCCATCAAGCGCCCGTTCGCGCGCTTCTGAGTGGTTCACGATAGGCATCGGGTAGTCCGTTCCAAGAACAATTCCAGCTTCTTTCAGAACGTCATCGGGAGCGTCCCAGGGAGAGAACAGATATCTGTCAGGTAGTTGTGCAAGTTCTGGAACGAATTTACGAACATAATCTCCGTCCGGATCAAACTTCGTGCCCTGTGTTATTGGATTGAATATCCTGAAATAGGGAGCCGCATCCGCCCCTGAACCGGCCACCCACTGCCAACTGGCGGAGTTCGCGGCCAGGTCCGCGTCCACAAGCGTGTCCCAAAACCATGCTTCACCTTCGCGCCAGTGCACCATCAGGTGCTTGGCGAGAAATGACGCAACGATCATGCGCACACGGTTATGCATCCATCCGGTCTGCCAGAGTTGACGCATGCCCGCATCCACCATGGGGTACCCGGTCATGCCATGCTGCCAGGCCCTGAGACCTTCCGGATCTTCGCGCCAGGGGAAATCGTCAAACTTGTCCTGATAGTTGGCATGCGGAATATGCGGGTAGTGATAAAGCAGGTGGTAGGCGAATTCCCGCCAACCAAGTTCAGCAATGAATTTGTCGATGCTCTTTGCCATCTCAGGACGGGCATCCACCTGGCGACGTGCTTCCCAGAAGATGTGGCGCGGGCTTATTTCGCCATAGTGTAGATGCGGTGAAAGGCCTGATGTGCCGTCGACACCAGGCTGGTTACGCGCATCTTTGTAGTCTGACGCAGCCTCCGAAAAAAAGCGCGAGAGCCTCTCAGAAGCTCCTTGTGTGCCCGGTGACCAGACCTCACCAAAATTGACCGCCCAGTCGGGCTTGGTTGGACATAACGCCCAATCATCCAGATTTTCCGTGTCCGGCGCCATCGTCGGCCTATTGATGGTTTTGGGCGCTGGGAGCGGGTGATCCGGCTGGGGCAGCTCGCGCAGGCAATTTCGCCAGAAAGGTGAAAACACCCGATAAGGCCCGCCGGTCTTGGTTTTGGAGACCCATGGTTCAAACAGGAGACTGGCATTGCTGCTGTGAACTTCAACGCCATGAGTCTTCAGTTCAGCCTTGAGTTCTTTGTCGCGTGCGATGGCGTAGGGCTCATACAGCCGGTTCCAGAACACGGTGGCCGCACCGGTTTCGGAAACGACCTTTTTGAGCACGTCTGCGGCATGTCCGCGGCGAAGGAGCAGCTGACTTCCAAGAGCACCCAGATCCGCCGACAATGCCTCAAGCGATTGATGGAGCCACCAGCGGCTGGCGGCGCCAATCTGCCATTCTCCAGGCGTTTCTTCGTCGAGAATGTAGAGCACTACCACCGGACGGCCTGAAGCTGCGGCAGCGCTCAGGGCCGGGTTGTCCACTATCCGCAGATCCTGCCGAAACCAGACGATGACGGGGCTAGTGCTCACAGCTGTCCAAAACCCTGAGAAATGAGGTGACGCGCCAATAAAGGGCGCAGTTTCTGTATGGTTTTCTACGCAATGGCGGTCTCAATGGATCATTTATGGGGCACTTATGCGCCGTTTTGCGTCTGGGTGGCGGCGGCAATAAACCGGGCCACGTGATCGCTAGCCGGGGCTGCCTTTATGGCCTCCGGTGCGCCCACCTGCGCTACTTGACCCTCATGTAACACCGCAATCCGGTCCGCCAGGCGGTTTGCTTCTGCAAAGTCATGGGTCACGAATACGATGGTTCGGGCCAGTTCATGCTGCAGTTCAAGCGTCAAGTCCTGAAGATCAACACGGGTGATCGGATCAAGCGCAGAAAAAGGCTCGTCCATCAGCATGATTGGTGCCTCGACACACAAAGCTCGGGCAAGGCCCACGCGCTGGCGCATCCCGCCTGATAACTGGTGCGGATAAGCATCCATAAGCTGATCAAGCCCAACGCGATGCAGCCATTTTCTCGCGCGCTCGTCACGATTTGGTCGGCTCATGCCTTCCACCTTGAGCCCAAAGGTGGCGTTCTCAGCAACCGTGCGATGGGGAAACAGGGCAAAGCTCTGAAACACCATGGCAATGCGGTGACGGCGGAAGGCCACCAGTTCGCGTTTGCTCATGGCAGCAACATTCTGGCCGTCCACCATGACCGCGCCGGCCGAAGGCTGCAGCAGTCCATTGATCAGACGCACGAGTGTGGATTTTCCTGATCCCGACAGGCCCATCACGACAAACAGCTCGCCAGCACTGATCTCCAGCGACACATCATCCAATGCCAATGTCGCGCCTAGGGCTCGGCGGATACGCTCTCGCCCGGCTCGTTGCCGCGCCGCTGCGAGCGCCTGTCTGTGACCCGCTGACCTGTCGCCGAAGACGTGTGAGACCGCATCGACGACAATCATGACTTGCCATCCGCTCGGGTCATAAGGCTCCGTGCCCCAAATGCCTGGGTGATCCGATCGAGCACGATGGCGAGCACCACAATAGCTAAACCGCCGATCAGCCCTTTCCCAACGTCTGCCCGCTGAAGCCCTTCCAACACCGTCTTGCCAAGTCCGGGCGCGCCAATCATGGAGGCAATAACCACCATGGCCAGCGCCATCATGGTTGTCTGGTTGATGCCCTGCAGGATGTTGGGCACGGCAAGCGGTAGCTCAACGGACAGCAGCCGTTGTCGGGCCGTCGCCCCGAATGCGTCAGCTGCTTCCAGCAGTTCCTTTTCAATCAGTCGAAGGCCAAGATCGGTCAATCGGACCAGCGGGGGCAGAGCGCAAATGATCGTTGCGAGAATGGCGGGCACCTTGCCAAGTCCCAGCAGCATGGCAACAGGGATCAGATAGACAAAGCTGGGTATGGTCTGCATCAGATCCAGCACAGGGGCGATGGCACGGCTCACCAGCGGGTTCTTTGCCATGGCAATGCCAAGTGGAACACCGAGTAGCGCACTCAAACCAACTGAAACGATCACAATTGCGAGGCTCTGCATGGCCTCGTCCCACACACCCAAAGCCCCGATGAGCCACATGCCTGCGGTACACACCAGCGTCAGAGTGATCTTCCGGGATGCTGTGTAGGCCAGTACCGCCACCAGGACCAGGACGGCCCAGGGGGGCAGGGCGCGGATTGGACCTTCAACAAACAAGAATGCCGCCAGCAAGGCATCAGACACAGCATCGAAACTCGTGCCATGCGTCACGATCAACCAGTCAATCGCGGTGTTGGCAGCGTCTCTGAGGGGTGTTCCTAGATCTGGAAACACAGCGCCCGCGTCCTATTGTTCCGACAGATAGGCAAGGACGCGGTCCCGCTGTGGCTCTGACAGCCAGCCTTGCCAATGCGTTGTGTTCTGACGAAGAAACCAGTCAGCAGCCTCTTCAGCCGACAGATCGTTCTCCCGCATTTGTCCCAGCGCGTCAGACACCATCTGCGATGTCGTGTTATATTCGTTCAGGATACGGATGATATCTGGTGCGTCGGATTCGAACTCCGTATTGACGCCGATGGCGACCACGGCATCGGCGTAAGCCACACCGCCAAGCAATGGCGCATCCGGGTCACGCAGGGCTTCAAAGGCTGCTGTATCATAGGCTGGCTCTTCGAGCCTCACGAGGTCATAGAGACCAGCGAGCCAGGTGGGCGACCAATAGTAAAACAGGATGGGACGTTTGCGCTTCACCGCTCCGGCGACAGCGGCGGACAAAGCCTCTCCAGTACCCGGCAAAAAGTTGGTGTAGTGCTCGTCGAGCCCATAGGCCTCAAGTTTGCGGCTGTTGACGATCTCGCAGGACCACCCGGCTATGCAGTTGTAGAACCGTCCCATGCCCGGTTCTTCCCGGTCCTTGAAAAGCTCCTTGTAGCGGGGCAAATCATCAACGCTCTTGAGGTCCGGGGCAGGGGCATCAGGCCCTTCGACCACATAGCGTGGCACATACCATCCTTGTTCCGCGTCCGGAAAGTTAGGGCCAATATCGACAACCTGACCGCGCTCGGCGGCCTTCACCCAGGCCTCAGCCAGATTGTTCCGCCAGACTTCCATGAGAATGTCCACGTCGCCACGTGCAAGGCCGTTTGTCAGCGGAATTGTGGATCCAGGAATTTCAGTCGTCTCGCAGCCAAGGCCCGACGCCAGTAGTCGCGCGGCTACGGCATTGTGGAAACGCGCGGAATCCCAGTCCAGCCCGGCGAACACGATGGGCCGGTCAATCGGGCATCCCTCAGCGTGAGCCGTGCTGAGAGAAAAAAACGCCGCGGTGAGCGCAGCGATGGTTAGGGCAAGGAGTCGGCATGAGAGCAACATGGGTGCAGTGTAAGTGACCCGCATACGAATTCACAGTGTGCTCATGACCGTCAAAGGGAGAGAGCGGCCTGCGGTCCCGGAGACTGGCCTTGGCGTCGACCAACCTCTGTCTTTGGTGCCTGTTTCTTCTTGCGGAAAGATGTCGGTGGTCGGCCGTACAGTTTCTGAAATGCGGCATTGAACTGCCGCGTGCTGCCGAAACCCGCTTCGATGGCTATCGCCCCCATGGAGAGTTCCGTGTCATCCAGCAGCCGTTTTGCCTTTTGGACTCTGAGTGTCTGCGCAACCTGCTTTGGTGAGGCACCGATATGCTCCTGCAGAAGCCGGCCAAGATGCCGACCCCCAATTCCAAGCCGCTCAGCCAGATCTTCAACCGTGCCCTCATTGAGTGCGCCTTGCGCAATCAACCGCATGGCGCGGTCTGCTGTGGTTCGGGTGCCGTTCCAGGCCGGGCTGAAGGGTGCCGTTTCTGGCCGACACCTCAAACAAGGGCGGTATCCTGCCTGTTCTGCAGCCGCAGCGCTTGGATAGAACGTCACATTCTTTTCCATTGGTGTTCTCACACGGCAGACCGGGCGACAGTAAATGCCAGTCGTCCGCACACCGATAAAAAACAACCCATCAAAATCGGCATCGCGCTGACGCATTGCTTTAAGACATGTGGTGAAATCAAGCATGCCCTAACTCTACCACACCAAACTCACCGACGAGTGGGGGCGAAAATGATGAAGTCCGAAAACATCCAATGGGCCTCCTGACAGACTTTGTCAGGAGCCAGCGGCAGCTACTTGTGCCATTTCGCGGGCAGGTAGATGATTTTGGCGTTCAAGGGGAATCAACATGAATGCAATTTGGTTGTTCGCAGCGTCTGGCGCTGCATTGGTGCTTTTTCTGGCTCACGTCATTGCCGGAGGCCGCGTTTATGTGCGCCCGCTGATGGGCATGACTGAGATGCCGGAACTGATCCGGTGGATGGGGTACATGGCCTGGCACACCGCCAGCTTTGGCATGGCGGCATTGTGCTTCGTTTATGCCTACTTGGCGCTGTCTGGCGGACCGATTGAGCTGGCTTATGCAGCAACGCTTTATAGCCTGGGCTGTGCTTTGGTTCCGCTCTACATCGCCGTCACCGGGCACCGCATGTTCTTCAGACTGCCTGCGATTTACGGGTTTGGGACCATTGCCGTGTTCGGGACCCTAGGCCACGGCATTTAGGCGATACGCCTGTGCGCATGCCGACGGTTTTTGAGTGGTGAAAACAGGGTCTTGGCGGCGCCAAGAAGAGAATGGCTCCCCGGGCCGGACTCGAACCAGCGACAAAGCGGTTAACAGCCGCTTGCTCTACCAACTGAGCTACCGGGGAACACTCACAAAGCAACCATTGGTCAGCCGCTCCGTGCGAGATGCAGGGCTATAGCAAAGCCATTAACGCGTTGCAAAGCCCGATTTCGTCAGAATGCAACAAATCTGCTGTTCTTTGGGTTAACAGCGGCCATATTCCCGCCTACCTGTGAGGATATCGGATCGCTTTAATCCTGCCTGACCTTTCATCGTTCGGGCGGTCCATGACTGATTGCAAAAGGCACCATGGCGCGAATCAGAATAGGCCGACGTTCCTACACCGTCCCGGGGTCAAAACCCGTGCGGATTGCCTCGGGCGTGCTTTTGGTCTTGATGGGAATTTTGGGGTTTCTGCCGATCCTCGGCTTCTGGATGATCCCGTTGGGGCTTTTACTGCTATCCGTGGACTCTTGGCGCATCCGGCGGATGCGGCGCCGATTTGAAGTCTGGTATGGCAGGCGCAAGCGGGCCAAGGCAGCCCAGAAGCGTGCGCAAGGCGCCAGCGGAGAAGTGGCCTAGCTCTAAGGTTTGTTCATTTGCGGAACGGATGTTGGAGGCCACGCCCGGAATCGAACCGGGGTAAACGGATTTGCAGTCCGGTGCGTAACCACTCCGCCACGTGGCCTCACGTTGGTTGCCCGCGCGCAGATGCGGCGGCTAACCAAGGGGCCGGGCTATAGCAGATGGCGGGCGGGCAAACAATCACTGAAAAGAAGCCATTTGGTGTCAACTTTGGCGCATTGTCAGCCCGCAAAGCGCTGACTATAAGGCGCAACACAGCTATCCTTTGTGTATCCGGTTAGATCTGCCGGCTGCTCGTCACTTGGTCAGGCCCCTCCCATGCTCGATTTTGCCTCAGCCCGTTACAACATGATCGAAAGCCAGATCCGTCCCAATGACGTCACGGACAAGGCAGTCCTTCAGGCTATGGCCGACACACCGCGTGAGTTGTTTGTGCCGGCTGCAAAGCGCTCGGTTGCTTATCAGGATGAAGACTTCATCATCCATACGTCAGAGGATGGCGCGCCACGATACATTATGGAGCCGCGCGTCTTTGCGCGCCTTCTGCAACTGGCGGATGTCATGCCTGACGCTTTGGTCCTCTATGTGGGCGCAGGCCTTGGATATGGTCCGGCTGTTGTGTCCAAATTGGCAGAAACTGTTGTGGCCCTGGAAAGCGACCCAGCGCTCGCAGCCAGTGCCGGACAGCACCTTACAGACAATGGTGCCGACAACGTTGCCGTAATTGAGGGTGCGCTTAATGAGGGCTGCCCCGATCAGGCGCCATTTGATGCCATCATCGTCGACGGGGCGCTTCCGGATGTGCCAGCAGATCTGTGCCGCCAACTCAAGGACGGCGGCAAGCTCGTTTGTGTAATCGGCTACGGATTAGGCGGTAAGGCCCATGTGTTTGAAGCAGTTGGCGGTGAAGCCAGTGCGCGGGCCGAATTCAGCGCCGCGGTGGCCCCTGTCCCAGGCTTTGAGAAGCCGCAGGGCTTTGTCTTTTAGAGCGGTCGAATGGGCTGGTCACAGCGCGCTGTCGTCAAATCGACACAACCAAGCACCCACTTTCAGCGTACAAGTTGTGTCTGTTTGGCCAGTTTGGGCGCAAAAGCAGACGAATTGTCCACTTTTTGCGGCCAGAGTGCCTTTGCGGGTGTTGAACCGCGTTCCACCGGCACCCTATATAGGTCCGAGATAAGCAGCTAAGGTGCAGGCAGCACCAGCGGGGGATATTTTGAGCATGAATTCCGCAGATTTCCTGAAAAAACGGCTGCACGATGGGGTCTCCCTTGCAGCCTTGTCGCTGTCACTGATCTTCGCGGGGGGCATCGGAACAGCCTCCGCGCAATCATTGGAAGATGCGCTGGTGGCCACCTATGGCTCCAACCCCACACTCCAGGCTGCTCGCGCTGAACTGCGCGCGACGGATGAGAACGTGTCCCAAGCCTTGAGCAACTGGCGCCCGTCCTTGTCTGCGACAGGAACCAGCCAGTTCACAAGCACGGAAAATGATCTTAGTGCCGGGGCCGGCTTTGGCGCATTGACCAGCAGCAAGGACGATCGCACCACGAATACCGGCTCGGTTACCCTGCAGCAGAATGTGTTCCGCGGTGGACGAACTATTGCCCAGACCCGGCAGGCCAAATCACAGGTTGCAGCGGGACGAGCGCAGCTGTCGAGCACAGAACAAGACGTGCTTTTGAGCGCGGTGACCGCATACATGGACACCTTGCGCGACACCGCTACCGTCGAACTCACCAGCAACAACGTAACGGTGCTGCAACGTCAGCTTGAAGCATCGCAAGACCGTTTTGACGTAGGTGAAATCACCCGGACAGACGTGGCCCAGTCAGAAGCCCGACTGAGCGGCTCACAGTCAGCTTTGATCCAGGCTGAAGCCAACCTGACCAATTCGCGGGCCGCCTATGAGCGCATCGTCGGTTCCGCCCCGGGCTCTCTTGATACGGCCCCGCCACTGCCAGCGCTTCCTGGTTCGGAAGATGAGGCATTGGCCATCGCTGTTGCCAATAATCCAACGCTGCAGGCCGCCCGCTTTGGCGAAGAAGCCTCGCGACACGCCATTCGGGATGCAAAGGGTAGCCTGTTACCGACCCTGACCGTGCAGGGCGATTACAGCTATTCAGACGATGTGAGCAGCACGGTCGACAACTCCGAATCCGCGTCGGTGACCGGGCGTCTGACAATTCCGCTCTACCAGTCCGGTGCTGTCTACAGCCAGATTAGACAAGCCAAGCAGTTGAACAGCCAGTCGCGTTTGCAAATCCGCGAGGCGACTCGTTCGGTTCAAGAAGGCGTTGCAGGTTCCTGGGAGGCATACCGGGCTGCAAATGCACAGATCGAGTCAGACAGGCAGCAGGTCCGGGCCAACGAAATTGCTCTTGATGGCGTGCAGCAGGAAGCGCAGGTCGGGTCGCGCACGACATTGGATGTGCTCGATGCGGAGCAGGAATTGCTGGATTCTCGCGTGGCTTTGGTCACGTCAGAGCGCAATGCCTATGTAGCGGCGTATCAGCTGTTGTCTGCGGTGGGCAGGCTCAACGCGTCATACCTTGCTCTTCCGGTGGATATCTATGCACCGGAGGCTAACTATGATGACGTCAGCGGTCAGTGGTTCGGCTTCGGTATCGAGGAAGAGCCGGACGAGGTGGCGCCCGAATCAGGCACAGATGCGGCTTCCCAGCTGTAGGCACTTCTTCACATGCGCAGGGCCATATTCGGCCCTAGTGACGTTTTCCTCGCATTAATAGGCCGGGGTTAACTGTTTCTGCCTGAAACTACGCCAGTAACTACGTCTATTTTGGGGAGTAGCTGCCTTTAACTGGCCATGTGGCTGAGATAGGCTTAACCCCCAGTAGAGACATGTCGGCACTCCCGTTGTCCGAGGAGAGGCCAGATCAGATTTGGCGCGTAGCGCCCGAAATGCGGTGAGTGAAACGATGAGCGACCAAGGCACCCAGGCAGAACCTTCCATGGAAGAGATCCTCGCTTCCATCCGTCGGATTATCTCCGAAGATGGTGACGAGGAAGGTGCAGAGGGTGCGACAGCAAGTGCGGATGTTGATGTTGATGAATCCCCGGCCGACATGACAATGGAGGCAGAACCTGCTCCAGAGCCTGAGGAAGTCGAGGAAGAAGCCACCCCGATCGAAGACCTGATGGTCGCCGAAGACGACGCCGATGAGGGTGAGGACGATGTCCTGGAACTTACCGAGTTTGCAGAGGCGGAACCTGAGCCGGAGCCAGAACCGGAGCCTGAGGTAGCTGCTGCACCGGATCCAGGACCTGAGCCGGAAGCAGCGCCTGAGCCTTTGCCAGAGCCGGTGACTGACGATCCGTTCGATACCGGCGAGGATAGCGATCTGATCGCCATCGACCGGGCACCAGAGGTTGAACCAGAGCCTGAGCCTGAGCCTGAGCCTGAGCCTGAGCCTGAGCCTGAGCCCGAGCCCGAGCCCGAGGTCGCGCCGGTACCTGTCCCTGTTGTCAACACGGCTCCTGCGCCTGAACCGAGTGCCTTGATGTCTGACGAAGCAACAGCAGCAGCCACGGCGGCTTTTGACCGGCTGTCCGCTGATATGCCTGTGTCCGGCGACGGTGAAACCGGGACGCTGGAAGGGCTTGTTCAGGATCTGCTGCGCCCGATGATGAAAGCATGGCTTGACGAAAACCTGCCTGCCATAGTCGAGGCAGCGGTCGCTGAAGAAGTGGAGCGTGTGGGCCGCCGTCGCCGGCGGTAATCACGTAGTTTTCGGGCCCCTTGTTGTCATTGGGGCGCTTTGCGTTAAAACCAGCCGGTTCCCTTGTGATGCCCCTACGGGTTGTTGCAGCGGAACCGGCTTTTTCATCTATCGCCCCATGTTTGCAGACCGCTGTAACGGGTGGGGCAGTTTCCAGAGACACCATGCTTGAGAAGACTTTCCAGCCACAAACTGCAGAACCGCGAATCTACGCCGAGTGGGAGGACACAGGGGCCTTCAAGGGCGGTGACCCGGAGCGCGTGGCGGCTGGCGCAACGCCATACTCCATCGTCATTCCGCCGCCCAATGTGACCGGGTCCCTGCATATGGGTCATGCCCTCAACAACACTCTGCAAGACATCCTCGTCCGGTTCGAACGGATGCGGGGCAAGGATGTGTTGTGGCAGCCGGGGACGGACCATGCAGGCATCGCGACCCAGGCCGTGGTCGAACGTCAGCTTGCGGAACAAGGCGGCAATTCATCGCGCCGCGAAATGGGCCGTGACGCATTTATTGAGCGCGTTTGGGAGTGGAAGGCTGAAAGCGGCAGCACGATCACCAACCAGTTACGCCGGCTAGGCGCATCCTGTGACTGGTCACGCGAGCGCTTCACCATGGATGATGGCATGTCCAAGGCTGTCCTCAAGGTGTTTGTCCAGCTCTACAAAGAGGGCCTGATCTACAAGGACAAGCGTCTCGTGAATTGGGACCCGACGCTTGAGACGGCGATCTCAGACCTTGAAGTTGTCCCAACTGACGTCAATGGGCATCTGTGGCATTTCCGTTACCCGCTTGCGGACGGCAAGACATATGAATTTCCTACAGAGCACGACGACGAAGGCAATCCCACCGTGTTTGAGACGCGCGACTACATTGTTGTCGCGACAACACGGCCGGAAACCATGCTGGGTGATACCGGCGTTGCGGTAAATGCTGAAGACGAACGCTACAAACACCTGATTGGCTCCCAAGTTGTTTTGCCAATCACAGGTCGACGTATTCCCATTGTCGCGGACGAACATGCCGACCCGACACAGGGGTCCGGCGCGGTTAAAATCACTCCTGCCCATGACTTCAACGACTTTGAAGTCGGTCGCCGCAACGATCTGCGGATGATCAACATCATGGATACCCGTGGGAATCTCCTGCTCGACAGCAATGAAGCGTTTCTCGAAGGCTCACCTTTGGCGCACAACGCGGTCGCCGCCTATCACGGCAAGGATCGATTTGTTGTGCGCAAGCTCATCGTCACGGCGCTTGATGAGCAGGGTCTTCTCGACAAGATCGACGACCATCGCCACGCCGTCCCTTACGGAGACCGGTCCAACGATGTCATCGAACCGTTTCTGACCGACCAGTGGTATGTCGACGCGCAGACGCTCGCGAAGCCTGCAATCGAGGCTGTGGAGAAGGGCGACACTACTTTCGTTCCGAAGAACTGGGAAAAGACCTATTTCGAGTGGATGCGGAACATCCAGCCCTGGTGCATCTCGCGGCAGCTGTGGTGGGGACACCGCATTCCTGCGTGGTACGGACCAGACAAAGAAGTCTTCGTCGCCCAGACTGCCGAAGACGCGCACGCGCAGGCGAAAGTTCACTACGGCAAGCCGGTTGAACTGGAACAGGATGAAGACGTTCTGGACACGTGGTTCTCATCCGGTCTTTGGCCGTTCTCGACACAGGGATGGCCGGACGAAACGCCGGAACTAGGCCGCTATTACGGGACCGACGTTCTGGTCACGGCATTCGATATCATTTTCTTCTGGGTTGCCCGGATGATGATGTTCGGCCTGCACTTCATGAAAGAAGTTCCGTTCAAGGACGTTTACATCCACGCGCTCGTCCGAGACGAAAAGGGCGCCAAGATGTCCAAATCCAAGGGCAATGTAATTGACCCCTTGGACCTGATCGACGACTACGGCGCAGACGCCCTGCGTTTCACGCTCACAGCAATGGCGGCACAGGGCCGGGACATCAAGCTCGCCAAGTCGCGTGTGGAAGGCTACCGGAACTTTGGCACAAAACTCTGGAATGCCGCGCGCTTCTGTCAGATGAACGAATGCGCGCGGGTCGACGGTTTTGACATTGCAACCGTCGCCGGGACGCCGAATATGTGGATAGCCGGTGAAACGCGGCGTACTGCCGCCAAGGTTACTGAAGCGCTTGAAGGCTACCGTTTCAACGAAGCCGCTGCCGCTCTTTATCACTTCGTTTGGGACGTCTTTTGTGACTGGTACCTTGAGCTCATCAAGCCTGTGCTCAACGGCACTGACGAAGACGCGAAAGCCGAAACACGGGCCACGGCTGCTTGGGCGCTTGACCAGATACTTGTCATGCTGCATCCGATGATGCCGTTCCTCACAGAGGAGCTTTGGGAGCATGGAGTAGAAGGCCCGGCCCGCAGCACCATGCTGGTGACCGCGCCGTGGCCGACTTATGATACTGTACTTGGCAACGTGGATGCAGATGCCGAGATCGACTGGATCATCCGCCTTGTTAGCGAGGTTCGCTCCGTCCGTGCACAGATGAACGTGCCGGCTGGCGCGAAAATCCCTCTCGTCCTGCGCGGGGCGTCTGATGCCACAATCGGCCGGATGACACGTAACAAGGACATGATCGAGCGTCTGGCCCGTCTTGAAAGCATGAAGGTCAGCGACGATGCGCCTAAGGGCGCCATCCAGGCCGTGGTAGACGAAGCCACATTGTTCCTACCGCTAGCTGACGTGATTGATCTGAATGCAGAGCGTGCCCGCCTTGCCAAGGAAATCGGCAAGATCGATGGTGAGATCAAGAAAATCGATGGCAAACTGGGCAATGAGAAGTTTCTCTCAAAGGCCCCGGAAGCTGTCATTGAAGAACAGCGCGAGCGTCGAGCTGAAGCCGAGCAGCCCCGCGCGATACTTGCTGATGCTCTTGTACGCCTAGAAGGGGCCGCCT